>ERZ808041.1097-NODE-1097-length-12268-cov-2.823476_pt1 | contig 12268 bp, 8 predicted proteins | sample MGYA00380192_ERZ808041 | MGnify/ENA primary metagenome ERZ808041 (study PRJEB31490, sample SAMN06133412) | mouse gut metagenome | isolation source: Z1_1 | host: mice | place: China: Chengdu | collected 2015-05 ... | reverse complement strand
ATTATCATTAGCAAGGTTTCTATGGGCAAATATAAGTGCTAAAAAAAATCTCTGTAAAATAATGGTGGTGGTGCTGATCGTGGTGATGTTCGCCGTGCTGCTGATGGCCCGCAAGGACGTGTATGAGCGCCAGGTGAAGCGCGCGAAGCGTGAGAGGAAGAAAGAGGCCAGGACCGTAAAACGTATTGAAAGGAGGGGAATCCGCAATGCCAGGAAGATCGAAAAAGCAAGGACAAAGCGCAAGTACAAAACCTATGACGGCTCGGGAGACTACTAAAAACGTCTCCGAGACTACTAAAAGCGTCTCCGAGACTACTAAAAACGTCTCCGAGACTATTAAAAGCGCCTCCGGGGCGGCCAAAACCAAATGGAACTGGAAGCCCCACAAGCTGACGGATGTGGAGAAAGACAAGATCAAGAAATTTTTTATGGGTTCCCGGGAGAAACAGGGTTTCCTGAAGCAGTTTGTGGTGTACGCGCTGCTGATCTGTATCGGGTTTATCTATCTGTACCCGATCCTGTATATGCTCAGCAGTTCTTTGATGACGCTGGATGATCTGCTGGATACCTCCATCAACTGGATTCCCAGCAGCTTCAACTTCAAGAATTATGCCCAGGCGGGTTCCAGCATGAATTTCTGGCCTGTGCTGGGGCTGAGCATCATCGTGGCGGGGGTTCCCACCCTGCTCAATGTGCTGTCCTGTTCCATTGTGGGATACGGGCTGGCGAGATTTGAGTTTCCGGGAAAGAAAATTATCATGGGCGTTATTATCTTTACCTTTATCCTGCCCAGCCAGGTGACCATGATTCCCACCTATGTGCTGTACTCGAATCTCAAGATATTAAGTACGCTGTGGGCCTTTGTGGTGCCCTCGCTGCTGGCCCAGGGAATCAACGCCTCCATCTTTATCCTGATTTTCTACCAGTTTTTCAAGCAGGTACCCAAGGTACTGATTGAGGCGGCCCAGATTGACGGCGCGGGGTATTTCAAGTCCTTTGTAAGGATTTCGCTGCCTTCGGCTGCTCCCGCCATTCTGACCGTGTTCCTGTTCTCCTTTGTGTGGAACTGGAACGAGACCTATATCACGGGGACGCTGCTGAGGAACAATATTGAACTGCTGCCCACCAAACTGAATATGTTCAACAATGAGTTCAGCAGCATGGCGTCGGCTCAGGGCGGCGCGTTCAGGCTGAATAAAGCCTATAAGATGGCGGCGACACTGATCTCGATCTCCCCTCTTCTGCTGCTGTATGTGTTTGTGCAGAAGCAGTTTATCCAGGGCATCGAGAACACGGGAATCACGGGAGAATAAAGCGTGCCGCGGGTTTGCGGACGGGAGCATGGCGCAAAGCGTGTCCGGACGGATCAGCGAAGCGCATGGCAGAGGGACTTGCATTATGAAGATATGGGAGAAGTGTGTATACGGGACGGCTTATGAGGAGGAACTTGCGTATATCGAGTCTGTCCTGAAAGAAAACCTGGATTTGTTTGTGGGGAAATATCCCCATGTCAGTGTGGAAAACTGGTATGGCGCGGAGGAAAATGTGCTTTGGACCTCATCCTTTTTTGTGGGAATGTGTTTTCTGGCCTATGAACACACAGGAGACGGGATTTTTCTGAAATATGAGCGGGAACACCTGGACAGCTTCCGGGACAGACTTGACAGGAGGCGTGGAATAAGTCATGACCTTGGATTCCTCTATACCCTGTCCTGCGTGGCCGACTATAAGGTGACGGGGAACCCCAGGGCGCGGGAGATTGCCCTGGACGCGGCGCAGGTTCTGACAGAGCGCTATAATGAGAAGGGAAAGTACATACAGGCATGGGGGGACATGGGCATCCGATATCCGGATGTGAAGATCATCATTGACACCATGCTGAACCTGCCGCTGCTGTACTGGACCGGGGAGCCGGACAAGATGAAGATGGCGGAAAACCACGCGCGCACGTCGGCAGCGACGCTGGTGAGGCCTGATTACTCCACCTATCACACATATCTGATGAATCCGGAAACCGGGGAGCCCGTCCGCGGCAAAACCCACCAGGGGTACGCGGATGAGTCCACCTGGGCCCGGGGGCAGGCGTGGGCGGTATATGGGTACGCGCTGTCTTACAGATATACCGGGGACCCCGTTTTCCTGTCGGTGGCAGGAAACGCGGCCAGGGTATTCAAAGAGAACCTGCCCTCGGATCTGGTTCCCTATTGGGATTTTACATTCACGGACCAGAATCCGGACATCCGCGATACATCCGCCGCAGGCATTTATGTCTGCGGGCTGCTGGAGCTGTGCAATTATGTGGAGGAGGGGGAGGCGCGGGAATATCTGAGGCTGGCGGAGGCCATCATGAAGAGCCTGCGGGAGAAATATACCACAAGGGGCCGGGAACATGTGAACGGGATACTGACGGAGGGTATGTACCATCGCCACGACGGGCAGGAGGAGAGCACCATCTGGGGTGATTACTTCTATATGGAAGCATTGATGAGACTGACAGGGGATTGGAGGCCCTACTGGTAGTGAGAGAGTTAAGAACACGGGACGATCTGGCGCTGCTGCTGCTTGACTGGATTCGTCCTTTAAGGAAATGGTACAGTGCGGGCGGGGCCCGGCTGAAGGTAGGAAATACCTCGGCCCACTACGGGGAAAACTCCATCCGGATGGAGGGATATTCCAGAGTGCTCTGGGGGCTGGGGCCTCTCTTTGCCGGGGAAAACGGGCGGTTGCCGCAGGAGGCAAAAGCGGAAATCGCGATGTGGCAGGAGCTTACCAGAAAGGGACTGATCCATGGCACTGATCCCGGGCATGAAGAGTACTGGCAGGATGTGGAGGACTATGATCAGAAAATGGTGGAGATGGCGGCGGTGGCCAATGCCATCCTGCTGGCCCCCGGGGTCTATTGGGAACCGCTCAGCGAGATCCAGAGGCAGAATGTATTCCGGTGGCTGAGCGGAATCAACAGCCGCCGGGTGCATGCCAACAACTGGAGATTTTTCCGGGTGCTTGTCAATATTCTGTTCCAGAAGCTGGGACTGCCCTACAGCGAGGAATGTTTGCGGGATGACCTGGGGGTGGTGGAGCGCTGCTATGAGGGGGATGGCTGGTATTTTGACGGACATCCCGGGCAGAAGGATTACTATATTCCGTTTGCCATGCACTATTACGGATTGATTTACGCGCGGCACATGGAGGACAGAGAGCCAAAGTACTGTGAGCAGCTGAAAAAGAGGGCCGGGGAATTTTATCGGGATTTTGTGTACTGGTTCGGCCGGGACGGCAGGGAGGTGCCCTATGGACGGAGTCTCACCTACAGATTCGCCCACAGCGCAGTGTTTGCGGCCATGGCCTTCGCGGGAGCGGAGGTCCCCATGGGGCAGCTCAAGTCGTTGGTGCTGGAGAATATGAGGTATTGGGGAGAGCAGCCGATCTTTGATCCGGGCGGCATCCTGACCATCGGGTACCAGTATCCGAATCTGATCATGAGCGAGCGCTATAACGCGCCGGGCTCCCCCTACTGGAGCTTCAAGACCTTTCTGGCGCTGGCGCCTTCCGAGGAGCATCCTTTCTGGATGAGTCAGGAGACGCGGCCGGAGTTTGAGATTCAAAAATGTTTAAGGCATCCCAACATGATCGCTGTCCATGAGGACAGCGGGCATGCGCTTCTCTATCCCACCGGTCAGAAATCTCCCAATTTTGGCAATACGGTGGCGAAGTACCAGAAGTTTGTCTATTCCAACCGCTTTGGTTTTAGTGTGTCCAGAGGCACCGGACTGGAGGACGGAGCCTTTGACAATACCCTGGCGGGGACTTTGGCCAGAGAAGATTTCTGGAGAATGCGTCAGGACGCGGAGAGATTTGAAGTGACGGAGGAATATACGAGAACATTGTATGAACTTCTTCCGGGCGTAAGGGTGGAGAGCGTTATCATTCCGCTGGAACAGGGGCATGTGCGGGTCCATTATGTGCTGGCGGAGAGAGGGGCAAAGCTGGCGGACGGCGGGTTCGCGATTCCGCTGGAGGAGGGGGAAAGACATGCGACTCCTTCCATGGTGGAACTTACGCGGGAGAGCTGCCGATGCGCATTTCCCTGGGGAAGAGCGGGAGCGGTGTGTCTTGCGGGGGAGGGCAGGGCCAGACAGGTCATCCCCTTCCCCAACACCAACCTCATGTACGGGATCACGCTGATTCCCACGGTGTGTTATGAACTGGAGCCGGGCGAATATGGCATAGCGGATTATTTTTACGGAGACGGGTGCCTGGGGCCGGGCGGAGAAGAGACTCCCGGGGTTGACCTGACGGGGGATGCCATCTGTATTACATACCGGGGAAAGACGCGGCGGATCACAGGAAAACAGTGGCTGTGAACCACAGCGATTTGGAATGGGAGGAACAGAGATGGAGAGATGGGCAAGAGCAAAGTATCAGCCGGTTCTTCCGCTGGGGGAGGACGGACGGCGCGTCACGGGCAGCAGGGAGCATATCCGGCTTTCAAAAGAGGCGGCCAGGGAAGGCATGGTGCTGCTGAAAAACCATGGAAATGTGCTGCCTCTGGCCAGGGGCAGCAGGGTGGCGCTGCTCGGGAAGGCAACCTTCGACTATGTGAAGGGAGGGGGCGGAAGCGGAGATGTGACAGTGGCCTACACCCGCAACCTGTACGAGGGGTTAAAGGAAAAGGCCGGTCATGTGGAAATCTTTGAGGAGCTGGCTTCCTTTTACAGAGAGAATGTGAAGGAACAGTACGCCCGGGGCAGAGGACCGGGGATGACGGTGGAGCCCGCGCTGCCGGAGGAACTTCTGAAAAAGGCCAGGGCCTTTACGGATACCGCCATTATCAGTATCTGCCGGTATTCCGGCGAGGGCTGGGACCGGAAGAGCGTGTATGACAGGGAAAAGAAGGCGGAGGCCGCGGTGATTGCCGGGCAGGAAGAGAAGCGGGAAGACCGGGACGAAGTGTTTGAGGACGGTGACTTTTACCTGACCCATGGGGAGAAGGCCCTGGTAGAGGCGGTAAAAAATCTGTTTCCCAGAGTAATCGCGGTGCTGAATGTGGGCGGCATGGTGGACACGGACTGGTTTGCCCGGGAGGATAAGATCCAGTCCGTCCTGATGGCCTGGCAGGGAGGCATGGAGGGCGGGCTGGCGGCGGCGGAGCTGCTCATTGGGGAGGAAAACCCCAGCGGCAAGCTGTCGGATACCTTTGCCAGGAGGCTGGAGGACTACCCCTCCACTTACAATTTCCACGAGTCGGATGACTATGTGGACTATACCGAGGATATCTATGTGGGATACCGCTATTTTGAGACCATTCCCGGAGCGGCGCAGAAGGTGAACTATCCCTTCGGCTTCGGACTGTCCTACACGAAGTTCACGCTTTCCATGCCCCAGGTGGAAAAGAGGGGGCATCATCTGCGGGTGGTGGTGGATGTGTGCAACTTCGGAGAGAGGGCGGGAAAAGAGGTGGTGCAGGTCTACTACAGCGCTCCCCAGGGCAGGCTGGGAAAACCCGCCAGAGTGCTGGTGGCCTTTCAGAAGACGAGGCTGCTGCAGCCCGGGGAGACCCAGACGGTGGTGCTGCGGTTCAATATAAATGATATGGCGTCCTACGACGATCTGGGCAAGGTGGCGAAATCGGCCTATGTCCTGGAGCGGGGGGAATATCATTTTTATGTGGGCACATCCGTGCGGGACACGGTGGAGAGCAACTATGTGATGGTACAGGAGGAAGACGAGGTAACGGAGCAGCTCTCTCCCAAAATGGTGCCCACCCAGCTTGGCAGGCGTATGTTGGCGGACGGCAGATTTGAGGAGCTTCCCCAGGGCGAACCTGTGGACACGGACGCAAGCGTATTTCCGTCCAGGCTGTCGGAGAAAGAGACCAGCGGGGTCACGCCGGTGGTAAGACATCGCGACAGTTACCCGCTGTGGGGGAATGTGGATCACAGACCCAAGCTGATAGATGTAGCGGAGGGCAGGATGACCCTTGAGGACTTTGTGGCCCAGCTGCCCGATGAGCAGCTGGCGGAGCTTCTGGGCGGGCAGCCCAACACCGGCGTGGCCAACACCTTTGGCTACGGGAACCTGCCGGATTACGGCGTACCAAATATCATGACCGCGGACGGACCTGCGGGACTGAGAATCGTGCGTCAGTGCGGCGTGTATACCACCGCATGGCCCTGTTCGTTTCTGCTGGCCTGTACCTGGAATCCGGAGCTGGCGGAGCAGATCGGGGCAGCGGGCGGCGCGGAGATCAAGGAGAACAATATCGGCGTGTGGCTGACCCCGGCGGTGAATATTCACCGGAGCCCCCTCTGCGGCAGAAACTTTGAGTACTATTCCGAGGACCCCTATCTGACGGGAAAGATGGCGGGGGCCATGGTGACAGGAATCCAGAGCAACCATGTGGCGGCCACGGTGAAGCATTTCGCCCTGAACAACAAGGAGACAAACCGCACGGAAAGCGATTCCCGGGCATCCGAGCGGGCCATACGGGAGATTTACCTCAAGGCCTTTGAGCGGATTGTCAGGGAGGCGAAACCCTGGAGTATTATGTCTTCCTACAATATCATCAACGGCTGTCGCGCTTCCGAGAACAGGGAGATGCTGGAGGATATTCTGCGCGGCGAGTGGGGCTTTGAGGGGATGGTGACCACGGACTGGTGGACCCACGGCGAGCATTACAAGGAGACAAAGGCGGGAAACGATGTCAAGATGGGATGCGGCTTCCCCGAAAGACTCTTGGAAGCCATGGAAAAGGGAGCTCTTACCAGGCAGGAGATGGAGACCTGTGCCCGGAGGATTCTGGGGCTAATTTTAAAGATAGACTGATCAAACAGATCGGAGGGGGCTGTGAAGAGTTCACAGTCCCCTTATTTGACGCAAATCTTTCACAAACTGTGACGCGCGTCTGATGGAAGGCTTTTTTCGGACAGGCGGCTGCGGGGAAAACAATATACCCCAGATTAACGGGCGAGAATAAAACCGATCAACGATTCTCATCCAGGTATAATTGCACACGGCTCTGGATCACATCTACGGTTTCGTCCACAGAGCGGCCTCCTGAAAAACAGATATCCAGCTCCTCCGTCAGGATTTCATTCACCACGCTCAGTTCGCCGTCCCGGATGACCGCGTTGTCCAGCAATTCCCGGAACTGCCGGATGTCTTCATCCGTTGCGGGCGGGATCTCATAGCCGGATATGTTGAGGCTTTTTTCTTCCTTTGAGCGTTCCAGCATATCCTCCATGGCTGAACGCAAGGTGGCGATGCCGTGCTGATAGGTTTCCTCTCCCGTCTGGCTGGAGACCAGATATTCAATAAAGGCCCATGCCCCCTCCTTATGGGCGCTGGAGGCGCTGATTCCATATCCGCCATAAGCGCTGAGCATATTGCAGGGGCTGCCGTCCTGCGTCGGATATCCGATGGCCACTCCGTCATCTGCCAGAACTTCCTGAACCCATAAATAGGTTTTCATGTCGATAACCGGGCGCGAATACAGTAAGACTTTACCCTCCTGCCACCTGTCCTCCGCGCTTTTGGACTCGCCGTCATATTTTGACTCATATGTGGCGGCAAACTGTAACAGCTCTTTAAATTCTTCCTGATCAAATTTGGCGATTCTCTGTTTCCAGTCTATCCACTGCTGTTGCCGGGCATTCCACATCATCATCATCATAACGGAGCGGGAATCGCTCCGCATAACACCTTCCATGACGGTAAGCCCTCTGTGGCTGTCCACATAATCAAAAAATTCTTCCATCGTCCAGCCAGGTTCATCTCCCAGTTCGGATTCTTTTCCAAAGAGCGTTATGATACAAAAGCTGGGCGGAATGCAGGTCAGCCTGCCATCCACGGTATACAGGTCCAGAACCCGCTCGTTGAGCCTATCCCGTGAAAGGATTTCACTTGCTTCCAGATATGGATTCAGATCTTCCACGATGCCCCTGCCAGCGGCTGTCGATATCCCTACAGCGCTTAAAGGGATTAAATCCGGCCCGTTTCCGGTCATGATTTCCGTCGCGAGTCTGTCGTAATCATATTCCCGGAGCTCAACAACGTAGTCGCTGCTGGCTATATTGAATGCCCCCGCCGCTTTCGCCAGTTCTGTATCCCAGATCCTGTTTCCACAGATCACTACGGTTTCTTTTTCCACGGTGGTTTCGTCCGGGCTGCTCCGGGCAGGCTCCTGCAATATCATCATGACAAGTGTTTCCTCTTTTAAATTCGGCTGAACCCAGAGTTTCCCCTGTGTGTCCGTAAAGAAGTCCGTTACACTCCGGCCGTCCATACCCCCGTCAGCCCAGGCGTAGACATTCCGGCCTTCTCCCTTCTCCGGATCATACTGATAAATGGCGTCATAATATCCATATAAAAGACTGCCTTCCGGCCCCGGGCGCAGCATTACGGTTCCCCTGCTGTCCGGCAGGACGGTTACCGTTTCCAGCATCCGGTTCTGGCTGTCAACCCGAAACAGAGTATCCGCGCCCTGGAACCTGCCTGCGCAATAAACCTGTCCGCCTACACTCGTCAGATCATAAAGCGTACAGTCCTGCTGGCGGAGGACAAAAGCCTGGCTTCCATCCTCCTGCGCCACAAGAATCGTACATTCCGATCCCGCTTTGCCGATATACACAAGCCCGTTTTCATCCGCAGCACCCCGGACGGCTCCGGGTTCCTCCCCGAAAGCGGCATTCCAGGCCTCCGTAATATCCGCCTGCCGCGGGTTTCTGCCGTCCGCGTCAGCAGTGTACATAAAACAGGAATTGTTATCCGCAGTAATGCAGGATGCCAGTATATACAGCTTTTCATCGGTGGAGAACAGGCAGAAGGGCTGATGCTCTGCGGGGATTCCGAGATATATCTCCCCAAAAGTATAGGTTGTCTTCACCTGCTTGAACGCCTGACTGGAAATACGATACAGAGGATATCCTTCATCGCTTCCCTGTACACTGCCATAGGCAGTGTACAGTCCGCTTCCGGTCATGGCAAATCCCAGAATTTTTCCGCTTCCGCCTGTTTCCAGCTCTGCATACCGGACATTCCAGTCTGCCCATGGCAAAGGGGCGTCCGCATTCACCGTGAGGCTCTGTGGTTCCTTTTCTTCTGCCGGGTTTGCGGCACAGCCTGTAAAGAACAGAGATATTAAAATCAATAATCTCAAAGACCTGTAAAGAATAGTTCTCATTTTTTGTTTGCTCCTTTGCCGGGAAAACGGAATATATCAGCAACGGTTATTGGGGGCAACTGCCATGCGTTTCTACTGACACCGGGTTCAGTGTTCCGTCAGTTGCGTAGCAGCCACTCTTATTACATCTGTAGGTATAGTATTCCGTTTCACACATCACCAGGCAGGTACCATAGGTAACGGTACCAGTGATGGGATTGCGGCCTGTTACGTAGCTATGAGTATATGAGCCATCCTGCGTAGTTTTGACATATGTCCATACCGTATATTCGTGTTCGTGTGAACTTGTACTGGCCTGCGCGAGCAATGCGCTGGAGCCTGTCAGTGTTGCCACTAAGCACTTTCTCACTTCTGTTCCGATTTATGTAATTGATTATAAAATAAATGTTTACTGCCTGCAATGCTTATTTTTGTTCCGGGCGTCTATCCAGCCACTCCTTTTGGCTGTATGCAGAGATGTGAACAGGGCGGGAAAGTCTTGGATAGGAGTTGCATACTTTAATTGTTGGGATAAGAAAAGGTTATTGATGAAAACGGACAAAAGCAAGGAAGAGAGGGCAATGGAAGGCGAAGTGGTATTTTGGCGTTTGTCCCTGTCTGATATCAGAGGATTTCAACAGGCGGAATGGAAGAACGGACAGGAACTGACCTTGATTGGTTTTCCTGTCAGTGGTCTGGTGGAAGGAGAGAAAAGCAGCAATCATATATACTATAATGAAATGCTTAGCATTCACAGTGATACGGAAAACGTGGAGGCGGCGTGGAATTTTGTGAAAAGTTATATTACCGGAGCTTTTATGCCCGGTTATTTTTTTCAAAACTGGCAGGGAGGCTTATGAAGAAAGAATACGGGCTGAAATGGATATTGAGCCGGGCACAATAGAGGGGATTCCCTATCCGCCCATAACAGAGGAACAGGCGGACAAGGTCAGGAATGCTTTTTTGGATGGATTCTATAGCGCGGACGAGGAATTAATGATAGAAAGAATCATACTGGAGGAGGTTCCTCCGTTCTTCAGCGGTGAGAAAAGACTGGACGAAGTGGTCGGCATTATTCAGAGTCGTGCGCAGCTGTATCTGGATTAGGGAAAATAGCCTGTAAAAAATAATCCGTACAGCATTGTTGGATACGCTTTAATATCGTAGAGAATATAGACGTTGGCCAAACGTTTATCCACCATGTCTGTTTATCGGCAGAAGGAATTTGATGGAGTTCTTTCGTTGAAATGCATAGATCGAGGGTAAACAAAAATATACACAAAATTTTAAAATTAACACATAAGATTTGGATAACCAGCCTCTAGACGGGTAAAACTGCGGAAACTCAAAGAGTAATTTGTTATTGACAAACAAATAGAATTTGATATAATATTTACATTAGATATAGAAGTAGTAAATTTTAAATAACAAAAGAAGTTTAATAAAAATTAAATTGCGCATAATGATATTGGACAAAAAAATAAAGATATATGCAAAGAGAGACAGATTTGTAAGGGATGAAGATTATATGAGAGTTGTCATTATTGACAGTGGAGTAAATAGTGTTGACAATAGGAAGAATACTAGTGGAATAGCAATCGAAACTTTTGATGGAAAGCAAGTGATTACAGACCAAATTGATGATGAAATAGGACATGGAACAGTGGTGACAGATATTTTTCAGTCACATTTGCAGGGCGAGTATCAATTGTTTATTATTAAGGTATTTTCGCATTCGTATAAAACAAGTGAACAACAGTTATGTGCGGCATTAAACTACATTACAGAGAATCTTGAATGCTCCCTTGTACTTATTTCAGCGGGAATAAGAGTGGTGGACAGCTATTTACAAATTGAGGCTTGTATTAATACATTGGTTAGCAGAAACGTAGTAATAGTGGCGGCCTTTGACAATAGCGGAGCCGTTTCCTACCCGGCCGCTTTTGCTAAGGTAATCGGAGTGGATACACAGCGGAATTATAAGGAAAAGGGACAATTTGCACTGATTACCAATAGCTATATAAACATATTGGGCAGCAACACCAGCTTTAGGGCGAATGGTTTATTGGGCAAGAAAACTATTGTAAGGGGGAGCAGTTATACAGCCGCTTATATTGCTTCAATTATTGCCCAACACATTATCGAGGCAGGGCACAATATCTCATATGAAGAGTGTATTGCCTATCTACGACAGATGGCAGCAAACGAAATCGTCTTAAGAAAAGTTGAAACAGAGTATTCAGCTGGTTTTATGCAAAACATTAAAAAAGCCATTGCTTTTCCCTTTAACAAAGAAATGCATTCTCTGGCAAGGTTTGAAAGTATGCTTTCTTTCGAGATGTGCAATTATTATGATGTGAAATATAGCGGAATGATTGGAAGCAGGATTTGTGATATTTTTCCCTACATTGTAAATAATAAAAAAATTGAGGACTATTTAACAATAAACTGGCAAGGTGATTTTGACACCATTGTTTTGGGACATGTTCAGGAATTAAGTGAATTAATCGGCTTGGACTTGCAAAGATGGTTTGTCGAAAAATGCCATAGGTATAAGAAAAAAATATACTGCTTTGACAATATAGATGTCTTGGCAAAGAGATTTTTAGATGATAAACAATATTTTTATCCAGCTATACGAAGAGAAATGTTTCCAGAAAATTTCGGAGGAAAATTACACTTGTTAAGAACTCCTGTTTTAGGGGTATGGGGAACGAGCTCAAAGCAAGGGAAAAATACTTTACAGATTCTGTTAAGAGATAAATTTTTGAAAGACGGGTACAAAGTCAGTCAATTGGGAACAGAGCCTTCCGGGGATGAGGCAGGTATCCGGCAGGCTTACAGAAAGCTGCTTGCAAAGAACAATCCGGAAGACGATCCGGAGGGATTTAAACGGCTTCGCCGGGCCTATGAGACGGCAATGCAGTATGCACGTACAGAGAAGAGCGGACAGACGCAGGAGGCAAAGACAGAGACAGATGTCTGGATGGAGCAGGTGGAGGCAGTTTACCGCTCTTTTTCCAGGCGGATGGACCCTGCGTGCTGGCGGGAGCTTCTTCTGGCAGATGTGTGCCAAAGCCTGGCGGATGAGGAAGAGGTAAGGACAAA
>ERZ808041.1093-NODE-1093-length-12296-cov-6.378345_pt1 | contig 12296 bp, 16 predicted proteins | sample MGYA00380192_ERZ808041 | MGnify/ENA primary metagenome ERZ808041 (study PRJEB31490, sample SAMN06133412) | mouse gut metagenome | isolation source: Z1_1 | host: mice | place: China: Chengdu | collected 2015-05 ... | reverse complement strand
CAGGCCCGCCGCCTCTCTGGCTTCGGAAATTTTCTGATGCAGGTCGAGGCTGATTTGCGCGCAGAGGTTCTTTGTGGTGGCCATATGTCATTCTCCTTCCGCTGATTGCAAGGCAAGTATAGCTGAAAGGCATGGGGAAAGCTATTCACCAATACCACCAAGGAACCAGAGACAGACCAAGCATATCCACCAATCTGAACAGACTGGATAATGAAAAAGCCGCCCACGGTCTGCCTGGGTGGCTGGCAGACTGTGGACGGCAAATTTCTTTTTTTGAATGCTGGAGAGTTCGAGTCATGTGTGCTTCTAAAAACTTCCAAATCCGGGGGATTTGCATCTCCGGCGCGTTATTTTTATTTTACGCACCCAAAATTTTGAAATGCCCGAAAATTATTCTTTTCTTTTTGTATTTCTGCTGATTTAGAGCAAAAATCCCGCACCGAAGGGTGGCACTTCGTAAAGAAGTGCCACCCTTAGGGCTACCTGTAAAGAAATCTCTCTATGTGGGACGGCTATGCCGTCCTTTTCTTGCGCTTCTGCATGGCCTGATAGTAGGCCATATATTCCCGTTCCAGCGTTTCCGGCTCCGGCGCTGTCCAAAGACCGATGGTGCTGTAGTAGATGTCCACCCGCTGATGCCGCTTGCCGTCTACTTTCTCCGGCTTGGATACCACAATCTTGTCAATGAACTCGTGGGCGATCTCGGGCGTCAGCTCCGTCAAACGGGTCACCTGTCTGGCCCGCTGGATGAACTTCTGCAAATCATCGGCTTTATCGGCGGTGGCGTTCAAGCTGTCCTCCAACACTGGAATATCCGCTTTTAACTGCCGCTGCTCATTTTCCAGTGATACCGTCAGCGTGGCAAAACGTTCCTCGGACAGCAGGCCCTTGGTCATGTCCTCATAGCTTTTCTGAATAAGCTGGTCAATCTCCGCTACCCGCTGTTTGGCCCTGTCCAATTCCCGGCGTTTGGCGGTCAGTTCTTTCTTCTCTTGTAGGCCAAACCGCTCCATCTGCTCCTGGGCAAACCGTTTTTCATAGACTTGGATGTACCACAACAGCCTTTGCAGACCCTCCAACACCAACTGCCCCACAACGCTCTCCCTGATATAGTGAGCGGAGCATACGTTGGAATTTTTGCGGTAGCTGGAACAGAAGAAATAGGCTTGTGGCTGTTTACTGCTCTTGCTGCTTGCATAATACAGTTTTTCACCGCAATCAGCACAATAGAGAAGCCCAGAGAACATACTTACGATGCCGGTACGGTCTGGTCTGCGGCGGTGTTGACGGAGGTTTTGGACAAGGGCAAAGGTTTCCCGGTCAATGATGGCGGGGTGGGTGTCAGGAAACACTTTCCAATCCGCCTGGGGCTTGTCCAACTGCTTTTTCTGCTTGAAAGACTGGCGGCAAGTACGGAAATTGACGGTATCGCCCACATACTCCTGCCTGTCCAGAATGCCCGCCACCGTGCCGGAACTCCAATTACAAGGGTAGGCGGGAGGCTTTGTAGGGCAATTAACACCCACGCTTTGAAAATACTCGCTGGGGGTCATCACGGCCTCAGAGCGTAATTTCTTGGCGATTTGAGTAGGCCCCAGGCCGCTGATCGACAACTGGAAGATTTGCCGCACCACCTTTGCCGCCGACTCATCCACGATCCACTTGTTCTTGTCCTCCGGGGCTTTTTTATAACCGTAGGGGGCGCTGGTGGTCAGGGGTATCCCGGCGTTGCCACGGCTCTGCATGACACGGCGTACTTTGTCACTCGTATTTTTCGCGTGCCATTCATTGAACAAATCCTGCATGGGAACGATGTCGCTGACCCCGTTGGCGGTGTCAATGTTGTCCATGATGGCGATATAGCGGATATTCAGCCGAACAAAATCTTCTTCCAGTAGCTGCCCCACCACAAGGCGGTTCCGGCCCAGCCGGGAGTGGTCTTTGACCACCAAATTTGCCACAAGGCCCTGTTCCGCCAACTCCATGATCTCCATGAAAGCCGGCCTTGCGAACGTAACACCCGAGTACCCATCGTCGAACATGAACCGGGGATTTGGCAGGTGGTTGTCTGCGGCGAATTTCTCCAAAATAGCCCTCTGATTCTGGATGCTGCCCGAGATACCCTCTTTCTCATCGTCACGGGACAATCTGGCATAAAGAACTGTGATTCTCTGTTCATTTGGCTGCTTTTTCTTCAAAATGTGCTCCTTTCCGCAGCCGAGTGTGATATGAATTGCAAGGTGTTATTATTATACCACACCCGGCGCAAAACTTCAACACTTTAATGCGCGATATTTCGGCTGAGAATGCGGTTTACTTTATCCTCCATGGGTTCGTCGGTACTCCTGCTGAAATGGGCCTTAACGGTATAGACAGTGCCGCCGATCTCCCGCTCAAAACTGATGGGGTGGCTATATTGATGCTCTTTCAGCCAGTCCAGGCGTTCCTCGTGGGACAGACCGACAAGAAAAGCTGCTGTTTTCTCTATTTGCTCTATCACTTCATCATAGATTTTCGCTTCCTGCTCGGTCAATTCCAACTTGATAATGTTCATCTGCTTCTCACACCTCTCTTTTGTTCCTGCTCTGTCTGGCGACTCTGTTCCTCGTTAGTATAGATCATGTCCATCGTGCCCTGGATTTTGGCGGAGCGTTCCTCAACGCCCACATTCAGCTTCAACTTCTTACGACAGACGGTGATTTTTTCGGTCACAGCCTGTTTTTCGCCCCGTAACTGCTCTTTTTCAGCGGGTGACGCTCTGCGTATCTTGTTTTGCAGCTTTGTCCGCTGGGCGGTCAGCGTGTCCAATTCACTCTGAATGGTTTTACGGGCTGAAAGAAGATCGTCCAGCGTTTCGATGCGGTTTTTCGCCAGATAATCCACCTGGGCGGTGATCGTGTCCAGCTTCCGCAGTTCCTCTTTCATAAACGGGCTGGTGGGCTGATAGGTGGTTTCCTTGGGCAAGATGCCGAGCTGGTACTCCCAATAGAGGAACAGCCGGTAAATTTTCGGAGTGCGCTGGAACGGCACATAGACCCGCAGTTCGTCGGGCAGTTCCGGGGCAAAATTGACGGTGGGACGCTTGTTGCCAAAGCTGGCCCGTGTGCCCAGGCTGCGCCTGATGTTCTCCGGCGTCCACCGCTCGTCCAAGGTGTCCAGACGGGTGAAGTGCTGGTACTGCGGTAGGCGTATTTTCCAGTGTTTCCCTGTGAAGTCGGTGAGATAGCCCTTGCGCCGGAGATACTTCTCCATCATCTCTACCGTCCTGCTCCCGTTGACAGCCTCCCGCACATCTGCCCGGTAGATGTTGTAGCGGGTGGGCTTGCCGCTCTGTTCGTCCAGCCAGACGGGACGGCTGGGGGCCTTGCGCCCATGCTCAATGACGGACAGGCCATATTCCCGGCAAAGCCGGTCTGAGGTGTCCCGAAGGCGCTGCTGCTCGGCCTTGGAGTAGTTATACTTTTTGCCGTCCCGGAATGAAACAGAGTTGAAGCAAAAGTGGTTGTGCAGATGGCCTTTATCCAGGTGTGTGGTGACGATGACCTGAAATCTGTCGCCCCACATCTCCCGGGCCAGCTTCACGCCGATTTCATGGCACTGCTCCGGGGTGACTTCTCCGGGCTTGAAGCTCTGATAGCCGTGCCAAGCAATATATTTATCCTCTTTGCCATACCGCTGCTTGGTCAGGATCATCTGCCGCAAAGCCGTTTGCTTCAGGCAATTGATAGCGGTGACAAAGGAGCCGTCTGCGGTTTTCTGTGGGGTTTGGATGTACGAAAATACGTTGAAGAAGTCCTCAGTGCCTTTAGGGACGGTTTTCTCCGGGTTTTCCACATAGTCAATCAGGTCTCCGAGATTGCCCTTGATGTGCCACAGGCTGGTGGTTGCCACGTCAGGCCACCTCCTGCAAGAAAAGGACAAGCTGTTCAAGCCGTGAACATTCCTCCGTCACCTCCGGGCAATAGGCGGTCAGCCGTTCCAGCTTATCATGGACTTCATACAGAGCGTCCAGCAATTCCCAAAACTCCGGCGGCTGCTTGGGCCGGGGCCGCTTGCCCAGGCAAATCTCTCGGAAGTATTCGGATTGGGTCAGGCCGCACAAGGCGGCGTCATGCTCCAGCTTGGCTTTTTCTTTCTCAGTCAGTCTGATTTTCAGCCGTACTTTTTTGTCGTTGGTACTCAAAGTAATTCCTCCATTCTGTCAAATTTCCGCCGTGGGAGGGGGTATTCAGGGGTCTCCCCTGGGACTGGATTTTGCCCCGTGGGGGGCGAAATCCGATGCTCGCTATCCCTGTGGACAGGGATACTCTGTGAGCCGGTGAAGTGGGAAGCGGATCGGTTCGGCTTTTTTCGTAGAGCTGCGATGAGAATATTTTTCTGCGTAGGTTTGTTTGGCTTGTTCCATGTCCGGGCTATGGCATCATGGGTGATACCATACTCAGGTTGCGGGAAAGAATAGTGGCATCACTTGTAATGCCGCACAAACGTGACGGCAAATCTGCCGTCATCTCTGCAGATGGATTAAACGGTGACGGCACTTTTGCCGCCACTCAGAATTTTCCTCCCACCCCCTACTACAACTTTCAATGCCCAAAACGGAACTTTTTTCTTGGGCCTTTTTCAAGTTTTTTGTTGCCAGAGCAAATAAAAAAGCCGGTCACATACACAACCGCACCAGCAGGACGGCCCTCGACCCGCTGGTATTTGTTTTGGTTTGTGTATGTAACCGGCTTTATCTGTATCAATCAGATTAGCCTATTCAGTTGGCGCTCCTATGAGGGGGTATTGTAGGATACCACACAGGAAAGCGGTTTGTCAATTACAAACCGGCGGATTTTACACGATTTTACAGGTCGCTCTGGGAAAATGCCCCTTTGTATGGTGTTCTGTAAAAAACAGTTAGGGAATAAACAGCCCTCTGGATGGGCGGCAGGCTAAACGATTACCCTACCGACATTGACCGGCAGGCCGAGGAAATGTTCTTTCAGTTGGTAAAAGATTACGCCCAGCGGCAGGGTATAACAGAACGGTTAAAGGCTGAAAATCAGATGGAATGGGTAGGGCGGATGAATAACTGTAAGGCCCAGGCGGAAGAAGTCATTATGGCGGAATTGATTATGGTTTGATAGAAATGCGGGGATTGCCCCGCATTTCTTAATAATAGCATCTTGCGTATAGGGCAAGTGGCAGCTTATACTAATTTCGTCAAAATCTAATATGCCACAAGGGGTATCAGCTCCACGCAAGACTATGGGGAAAAAACTGTTTTCAAAAATATTTCAAAAACCTTGTAAGATTTTTTGAAATGCGAAGTCTTATAAGGGAGGAGGTGAGAAAGTGGCAGGTTCCAAAGAAGAATTTGAGAATATTTATAGAAGATACTTCAATGATGTATTTCTTTTTCTCAAAAAGCTGTCAAAAGACGAAGGTCTGGCGGAGGAGATCACAAGCGAAACATTCTTCAAGGCAATGCGTTCAATAGATGCCTTTCGCGGTGATACAGACATTCGTGTTTGGCTTTGCCAAATTGCAAAAAACTGTTACTTTTCTCACTTGAAAAAGCAACAGGGGCTTGTAGATATTGATGATGTTGAATTTACAGATAACATAGACACCATTGAGGAACAGATAATAAACCGAAGTGATGCCATGCGAATACATCTGCTGCTGCACAATTTAGCCGAACCATATAAGGAAGTTTTTATGCTGCGGGTTTTTGGAGAATTGAGTTTCAAACAAATCGCAAAAATTTTCCAAAAGACAGATAACTGGGCCTGCGTCACTTATCACCGAGCAAGAAATAAAATACTGGAACAAATGGAGGCCAACAATGAGTGATAAATGCAATTTGATCAAAGACATACTTCCGCTGTATGTAGAAGATATGGTAAGTACGGAAACACGCGAATTTGTTAGTGAACATCTTGTGCATTGCGCGGAGTGCCGTGCGGAGTTTGAGCGTATGCGGAAAGCTACGAAATTCATCCCTGATGCTGACCCCGATACTGATATTGTACCGCTGAAAAGGGTAAAGAGGGACTTATTTATCAAACGCTTGCAGACTATTTGTTTCACGGCGATCTTGGCCTGTGCCATCGTGACGATTTTTTTCGGGATTTTAACATCACCTAAATTTTTCCCCTATTCCGATAACCTGCTCAATGTGATTGATGTCCCTGATGGGAGCGTTATCATCACCTTTGATAGTGAGGTGACAGGTTATAGCTGTAATGAAGTGTTTGACAATGAAACAGGAGCGGCAATTTATCGCATAAATGCTTGGACTACCACTTGGGACTTACATTTGTCTAATCGCGGAAAACAAAATATAGTGATACCCTTTGATCGAGAAACAGAAGTTCAGATTTTCTATGCTCAAAACGACGGCTCCGAGGATGTACTCATTTATGGGCCAAAAGAAAATACGGAAGAAAACGGCGTAACCCTGCCACGATTGATTTTAATGCCGTATTTCCTATTAGCTTTCCTTGCCCTTGCTGTACTTGCAATTCTACGATTTCTATTAAGAAATAAGCAAGCAATCATTGTTTGGATTGACAGGGCTATCCCGTTCCCAATCTCCTATATGGCAGCGCAGCTTTGCACAAAAGGGTTTAACTTCACGACATATTCATCGCAACGAGATTTTTGTATTATCATCCTGGTGGCGATGCTGCTTTATTTCGCAATGCTGACGGGAAAATCTCTTTATAAAGCAAAGCTGAACACTTCGAGGGGATAGAGGGATAGGTATGAAAAAATCTCTGTTTAGGCTAACAGATATGTTAGAGCTAAGTATTGTATATATTTTCTGCTTTTCTCTCAATCTGCTTTTGGATTATGCAAAGACTTTGGACTTGGATGCCTATATTCTAAAGGCTTTTTTGAAAAACTTTATTGATTACCAGCCATTGATTGTTTTGCTGTTTACGTTCATTGTGATAGTGTTCCATTATCAAATGCTGGAGAGAAAAAAGGCAGAAATTTTTTGCAGAATACTTGTGGGCGGTACTGTGTCTAACATCACAATTCGATATATGCTGGACTGTATCGCGGTACTCATTTTCGTTTATCTTCTATCGGCTTTAGTAAATCTCCATCTTGGTTTCAATTTAGCCGACAATTTTTATTTAGTCCTTATTTTTGTCACATACATACTAATCAGCGCAAGGCAGGTACGGAAATATGAAAATCTTTAAGTTTATTGTTTCAAAAATTTTTTTGAGAAAAGCAATCCTTGGTATAGGTGTAATGCTGCTGCTGTGCATGGCGAATTACATAACCTTTACTGCTGCACGTTCCATTTTGTCAACATTTCAAGGGTATCAGGAAACAAAATATGTAAATCAAGAGGGAGTTTATATCGCCAACTTAGACCCGAATAGTCATATTGATATGAGTATAGTTGGCGAAAATGGAACACAAGCAGTATATGACTATTTGAACAGTAGATTTAAGTATGCTTTTTATACAGACGGGTTTATTGTACCTGTTCCAAACGGTGATGATATGAAAATATCATTAGGCTATATGAACGAGCAGTATTATAGATTAAATGAATTTGAACTTTCACAAGGGACGGGTTTGGATTTTGATTACCAATTAGACGGGGAAATCCCTGTTTTAATAGGAAAAGGGTTAAGTAAAACATATCCCGTTGGAGCAACAATAGAAATGGAAGAATCTGTTCTTGGGCGTCCTTTGACGCTAAAGGTTCAGGGCGTGTTGAAGCAAAACGCCTACCATTCTAATTTCTATGCCCTCAACTCCAAGGCATACTACAATTTCTCAATCCTCTTTCCAGTGAATGAGGAATTTATCAATCATGCGAACATGGACATCAAATTTAATGGCCTCATGGACATTATACTTTTGGACACCTCAAAAGAAGAAATAGCGGATTTGAGTGAGGTTATCAACGATAATTTGGGTTTAAGTTTCAATTTCTTTAGTCAAAAGGAAAACTACGATTATTTCAACGAATACTATCTTCATTCACTAAAAATTATATTTATAATGACCTTTATTCTGCTGATCGTCATAACTTGTCTTTCTGTTTGGAACGCATTGGTTAGTGTTCGCCTAATGCTAAAAGACTTTACGATCAATCTGTTGGTGGGATTAAGCTACTCAAAGCTAAAAAGAATTTTTTATGGTTACTTTGGGATGCTCTCCTTTGTTAATGTAGCACTGATTGCCACATTCACCGCTTTTAACCGATATGGGTGCTGGTTAAGGAAAGACGCTACCTTTGCCACTTACGGATTGTTTGGTTTGATAGGAATGGACTGGCTGGCTTTGTTGCTGGTTGTCGTTTCTGATATTGTTATCGGAATAATTGTTGTCGAAAGTATGTTGTGGAAAATCAAAAAGGTTCCAATCTCCTTGGGGGTATTGCAATGACGAAGATTATTGATCTAAGCGTTAAAGAAAAAATATATAAGAGCAAAAAGGCGCAGATTTCAATACTAAATGGTTTTAGGCTTGAAGTCGCCGCTGGTGAAAAAATCGCCATTGTGGGCGAATCGGGAGCAGGCAAGAGTTCTTTGCTCAATATCATTGGATTGCTTGATCGAAATTATTCCGGTGAATATGCGCTTTTCGGTTCTCCGACAGATCAGTTACATACAAGTCAGTTGGCGCAATGGCGAAATCAACGGATTGGCTTTGTTCTTCAAGAGTCGGCACTCATTAACTCTTTGACGGTTGAAGATAACATCAAGCTGCCGTTTCTCTATGCCAGCCCTGACAAAAAGGGTGTTAGGGAGATTGAGGATTTCGATACGATCATCAGCGCGATTGGAATCAGATACATACTAAAAAAGAAACCTCTTGAGTGTTCCGGCGGAGAAAGGGCCAGGGCCGTGTTTGCCAGAGGAATCATCATGAAACCTCAAATCATTTTGGCTGATGAACCTACGGCATCCCTGGATGTGGAGAACAGAGAAAGAATTGTAACCTTGCTTTTTAACATGAACAAAGAGTTTAACACCACAATCATTACTGTAACTCATGATTTGGAAATAGCCAATCGTCATGATAGAGTAATTCATCTTGAAAGGAGTAAATAAAATGGGATTTTTTGCGATGATTGCGTCAATGCTGCTGGGGATATTGTTTGTTGCAATCGGGATTTCTCGCAGAAAGCAAAAGGGGTGGCCTATAATCCTTATCGCACTCGGAATATTATTTGTTCTCATTGCGATTTATTTGGGATGGCCTAAATAGAAGTCAATAAAGCCAAGTCTGCCCAGCGGCAGAAAAGAAAAAAACCGCTGCTGGGCAGGCCGATTTCTCATGTCCAAACGCTTTTTCCAGCGGCGGTTTTGATTATTCAAAGCCGCTGCTTTTATATCCACTGGCGGCACATAGGAGGATGCCGCCATGCGATTACAGATAGATAGGCACTTGTCAAAAAAAGCCTGACCCGCGCAACGGCGTACCTCACCCAGGTTTGCAAAAAATGTCAGTTTTTGACATCTAATAATGTTGTCCCCAGCGCCCGAACAGTCTTGCATTGTCCGGGCGCTTTTCTATATCCAGGCCACCGGCCCCGCTGCCGCTCCCCACCCCTTCTATCTGAATTTTCCAAAAATTCAGATAGGAGGAAACGGCCATGGCATACAATCATGGCAAAGAAGAACGAAAATGGCAGCGTTGGAAACTGGCTGAAGAAAAGGTGCTGCGGACCTGCGGTATGTGTGAAAGCACAATTGAACAGCTTCGCCTTTGGGACAGGGCTATGTTCAATTCGGACAGGCGCTTTTATGAAAAGTTGCAGGACACGGGTACATATCTTGATAGCGTTGCCGAGCATGAAACACTAACTGAGGTTTATACGGTGGAAGATCTGCTGAATGATATTGACAATGCGGAACTGTTGAAAACCTTACTGACAGTGGACAAGCTCACCTTGCAAATCTCTGTTCTGAAAATGAACGGGTATTCTACCAATGAAATCGCTGTACTTGTCAACCTGTCCACGGACGCCATTTATAAGCGGATAGCTGTACTGAAAAAGAAATTGAAAAAATTTCAAGGGTAACTCCAAAATCGCACGTCCTCACGGGCTGCTGGGTGAGAGGTCAAGTCCTCTCGCCCAGCTTTTTCGTAGGAGGACGGGCGTATGACATTTATGGATAAGGTCTACACACTTCGGACAGAAGTGTGTAGCGATGGGAAAACATCGTACTTTATTAGCTTTACGGATGGCCAGGGCGAATTTTACGATTTGGAGGTATCCGAGCCGTTCTTTGTAGAATTTCGTCAAATGGAGCGCAAAAACCGCAATCTGCAACAATCCGATTGGCGGCACCAGGAAGCGTCAGATTTGTGGGATGAAACGCTCTATAACCGGGCGTTCAGAGTGCCCAAAAGTGTTGAGGAATTGATTTTTGACGCAGAACAGCGGGAACTAATCAACAAAGCCATTGCCGCCCTCCCTGAAATCCAGCGACGGCGGTTCCTGCTTTACCATGAGTATGACTTCAACTACCGTCAGATTGGAGAGATGGAGCATTGCAGGCCGCAATCAATCATGCACTCGGTCATACGGGCCAGGGAGAAGATAAAAGCCGAGATAGAAAAATACCGAACTGGACAGTAGCAGGCTGCCCCATATCTTTGGATATAGGGCAGCCTGCTAAATGTTCTCTACAGGTTTCTTAATGTCAGGCGTAAATCAACTCGTCACAGATAACTTCCTCCGCCTGGTTTCGGACGCTGTTCATTTGCCTGACCCATTCCATCTGATCCTCCGCTTTGAGTTGTTCCGTAATGCCCTCCCGCTCTGCCAGTCGTTTGACTAACTGAAAGAACATGGCTTCTGCCCGAGTGTCCACTTCGGACAGGTGACTGTCTAACTCTCCGCTAAGCAGTAAGGCGGTGTAGATAGGCTCCCTTTTTGTTTTCAGGTAGTGCTTCCGCCGTTGGCCCCAGATGCCAACAGAAGTGTTTTCAGGTGGGAGTAGATCAGGTAGAAAATAATCGCCCTCCTGATGATAGGTTCCACCCATCTGCTCAAATAGTGACTTTTCCATGGCGTAGTCCCCCGACATATTGAGTTTCCTTGCAATTCAATCACTCTCGGCTGACTTTACAAAAGTTTTGGGAGGAACTTCCTTACGAAGTTCCTCCCAAGTGCGGGTTTTTTGCCTGCATCTCGTTTGTCAACGAGACTTGGTGGACGATATGGGGATCGAACCCACGACCTCAGCGTTGCGAACGCTGCGCTCTCCCAGCTGAGCTAATCGCCCGTATGGACGACACGCGAGTTACGTGCCATATTTTGTAGAATTTTCTTTTATGTGATGTGAACCGAATGGCAACCATCCGAGTTACGCCCCCAAAACGTGGGGCGTATAACTGGCCCGCTTGCACTCCCAACTGAGCTACAGGCCCATGTTCGGTTTTTAGAACGCTTATTTCACTTCCTGTACACTAAAAATTTTGCGAATTTTTGCGTTGCTTTGTGGACCATTCGCTCTTCCAACTGAGCTACGAGCCCGTATAGAATTTTGACATTCATATGCGCTCTAAATGAATTACCTGTCCCCGCAACGCAACTACGGCACTTAACAATTCATAACAAGATGATTATACCAGAAAAAGCAGATTTGTAAAGAGGGAATTTCTATTTTGTCCAATATTTTTGTGATTCTTGTGATAAGGCAATAAGCCTCAAGATATAGTGCAGCCGGCTAAGGGAATGTCAAGCATAAAAATGCACAAGTGGGTGAATATCGAAGTCAGGAAGAAGTGCGCAGTAAAACAAGCCTATCAGAAATAGACAATTGAAAGTATTGGGAGCGCTGCCGTTACGCCGCAGGCAAGACTGGCTGATAAACCTTGTTATCTCGCAGCACAGCGAAGATCACTGCGGTCATCTTTCTGGCCACATGGCCGATGATACACATATACCTCATGCCCTCCGCGGCCTTTTTTTCGTAATAAGCGCGAATCATTGGGTCACACTGCACCGCGTTGGTACAGGCCATCCAGAACCTCGCTTGGACATATGGACACCTTCGAATTTTGTCTCGCCAGATTGTTTCACTTTGGGGTTCAGGCCCGCATAAGAAACCAGCTTATCCGCGGATGAAAAGCAGGAAATGTCTCGGATCTCGCTGAGAATCACGGCACCCAGCAAGGGGCCGATACCGGGGACAGAGGTGAGGGTAGTATCAAATTGAGAGAAGATATCGGCCATCTGCTGTTCTAAGAACCTGTATTCACAAGAAGGGCAGTGCGTAGTAGAATAGGGGCATGGAAGAAAAAGGACGGGCGTCGTACCCCAG
>ERZ808041.1075-NODE-1075-length-12525-cov-8.593107_pt1 | contig 12525 bp, 11 predicted proteins | sample MGYA00380192_ERZ808041 | MGnify/ENA primary metagenome ERZ808041 (study PRJEB31490, sample SAMN06133412) | mouse gut metagenome | isolation source: Z1_1 | host: mice | place: China: Chengdu | collected 2015-05 ... | reverse complement strand
CGAAGCGGGGGAAAATCCGCTCTGACTGCTGTTCTCTTATGAGGACGGTAAAAGCGGCGGATTACCTATCGCTATTACGATCCCGCCATCGAGGACGACCCGGTCCTCACCGTGGTCAACCTGTCCAAGCCCTCCCTGCGGATCATCAAATATGACCGGCTGAGTAAGGAAAAGCTGCCCAACGTCACCTTTGAGATCTACAAGGACGCCGAGCTGTTCGACACCGTAACCACGCCGGAGAGCGGGGAGATCAACCTCTATGACCTCCAGCCGGGCACCTATCTGGTGCGTGAAGTATCAACGGATGACTCCCATATTGTGGACACGACCCCGCAGCAGATCGAGCTGAAAGCCGGTCAGACCGCCACCCAGGAGCTGGTCTTTTTCAACGACAAGCTGCCTGGGATGCACCTCATCAAGGTGGACAGCGCCGACCTCAGTAAGCCCATCGCCAACGCCAAGTTCAAATTCACGGCGGTGGACGGGAGCTGGGGGCCTGTCGAGCTGACCACGCTGGAGGACGGCACCATTGACCTGTCCAAGCTGCCCACCGGCGCGGTGGTGGTGGAGGAACTGGAGTGCCCCGGCTATGTGATCGATGATTTCCAGCGGATCATTGAACTGAAGCCCAACGAAACGGCGCAGTTCGTGTTCACCAACAGCAAGCTGCCCTCCCTCCGGCTCACAAAAACCAGCTCGGACGGCTCCCCCCTGGAGGGCGTCTCCTTCCGGCTGGCGAAGATCGAGGACGGCTCCCGCTACCTGGACCGCACCACCTCAAGCACAGGCGAGATCCTGTGGGAGAACCTCGACCCCGGCGTGTATTCCCTGGTGGAAACCGCCACGGTGGACGATCACATCCGGGACTTGAAAGAGTACCATGTGGAGGTGTTTCCGGGAAAAGAAAGCACTATCGTGCTGGAAAACCAGAAGCGGCCCAATTTGTATGTCTACAAAAACGACGCGGACGATGGCAGCCCGATTGAGCATACGATCTTTACCGTCCGCGCGGCGGACGGCCACTCCGTGGACGAGATCGAGACGGACAGCACGGGCCGCGCCGAGCTGAAGAACCTCCTGCCTGGGGTATATGAAATTTCTGAAAAGTCCGTGCCCTCCCCCTGGCTGAAGGACGCCGACCCCCAATTGGTGACCCTCTACCCCAACCGGGATCACACCGCCTACTTCAAGAACCATAAACGGCCCGTCATTGAAATTATCAAGGAAAACGCCGTCACCTTTGACCGGCTGGCCAACGTCCCCTTCCGGGTGTGGTACGCCAGCAACAACACGGCCACCGGCGAGTTGAACGACCTGGGCGTGTTCTATACGGACGAGAATGGCCGCATCGAGCTGGACGGCACCAAGATGGGCACCCTGGGCCTGCGGGACGGCTGGTTCCGGGTGCAGGAGCTGGAGCCGCTGAAGGGCTTCGCCAAGGCCGACCCGGACACCCAGGAGGCGTTCATCCCCGCTGGCCAGGGCCACACCTTCGTGTTCCGCAACCAGCCCCTGTCCGCCATCTGCGTGTGGAAGTATGATTCCCAGCACCCCAACGTGGCCATCGAGGGCGCGGTGTTCCAGATCCGCTACCTGTCCGGCAATACCTCCGGCACGGGCGGCACCGTTATCGGAACCTTCCAGACCTCAAAAAACGGTTCTTTTACCGCAACAAGGCTGAAAAAAGGAACATATATCGTGGAGGAGCTGTCCAGTGACGGCGATCATGTGATCGACACGCCGCCTCAGACCGTGTACCTCTCCGGCGAGGAGCAGGAGGTCATTCACGTCCGCTTCGGCAACAGCGCCATGGGTTCCCTCCTGGTGAAAAAGGTGGACGCCAGCGATGGCAGCCCGCTGAGTGACGTTGAGTTTTTTGTCACCACCTCGGATGGCACCGTGGTGGGCGACGCCAACGGCAAGTTCGTGACGGATCAGGCGGGCAGTTTCCTGGTGGAGAACATCGAGCCGGGTACGAGCCTGGTGGTCAAGGAGACCAGGGCAAAACCGGGCTACCTGATGGACGATGTACCCCAGGTGGCAAAAATCAAGGCCGGACAGACTGTGACCCTGGAATTCAGGAACAAAAAGCAGGGAAATCTCGTGATCCACAAGCTGTCCAGCGCCGACAAGAGTCCCATTGAGGGGGCACAGTTCAAGTTGACCTACGCCAACGGCGAGGTGGTAGACGCGGCGGACGGCAAGCTGTCCTCCAACGGTCTGTATACCTCCAATTCCGAGGGCCAGATCGTGATCCCCAACGTCACTGGCACCATCATCTGCACGGAGGTGTCCAGCGCCCCCGGCTACGCCATCGACCCCAACACCCGCACCCAGACCGTGGTGGTCAACCCCGGCGATGACACGCAGCACCTCTATTTTTACAACGCGCCCCTGTGTTCGTTGACGCTCTCGAAGGTGGATTCACTCAGCGGCAAGCCGGTGCCCAATACCACCTTCAACGTGAAGTATGCCAGCGGGGAGCAGATCGGGCGGTACACCACCGGGAAGGACGGAACCGTGACCGTCACCGGCCTCCTGCCCGGTTCCACTGTCGTGGTGTCTGAATATAAAGTGCCGGACAATTATGTGCTGGACACGACACCGCAGACGATCACCCTTAAAAGCGGCGCCAACACCGTGACCAGCGGCTCCGTCACCAACACCGGGGGCAGCACCGGCACCGGCAATGACCTCACCTTTGAGAATGACCCCAAAATGGTTTTGACGATCCGGAAGTACATTAAGGGGACGGATCGTGAGCCGCTGAAGGGCGTATGCTTCAAAGTGGTAGATGGCTACGGCAAGCCCATCGGCACCAATAACGGGGTGTACTACACCACCAGCGCCGGTGAGATCGTCCTGGAGGACTTGGAACCCGGCACCACCGTGACCGCGCGTGAGATCGCCACAGTCGAGGGCTTCGTCCTGGACGGCGAACCCCAGACCGTTACGATCCAGGCGTCCAAAAAGCCCCAGGAGATGATCTTCTGGAACGAAAGGGCTGGGGCGCTCGTCATCCAGAAAAAGAGCAGCCTGGACGGCAGCCCGCTGGCCGGGGTGCAGTTCCAGCTCACCTATGCGGACGGCTCCTACGTTGACTATGACAACGGCCACATGAGCAGCAAGGGCCTGTATGAGACGGACTCCTCGGGCGAAATTCGGATCACTGGGATCACGGGCACCGTCATCGCAAAGGAACTCAAGACATTGCCTGGGTTCACCATTGACCCGGCTACCCAGACCCAGACAGTCACGATCCGGCCCGATGACTGTCAGACACTGGTTTTCTATAACACGCCTGTCGGAAATTTCGAGTTGGTGAAGGTGGTGGAGGGGAACGAGAGCAAGCGCATCCCCAACGTGACCTTTGAGATCCGCCGCGCCAGTGACGGCGGGCTGGTGGACACCATCACCACCGGCAGCGATGGGCGCGCCACCCTCCAGTTGGACGCGGGCAATTACTACGCGGTGGAAACCGAGTGCCCGAAGGAGTTCAAGCTGGATTCCACGCCCCATTATTTCACCATGAAGGACGATGGCGCCGGCACCACTTTGACGGTGAAGAACAAGGCTTTTTCAGGCATCCTGATCCACAAAACCGACAAATCCACTGGCAAGGGGATCTACGGGGTGACCTTCCTGCTGTACGACAGCACCAACACCCCCATCGGGCAGTACACCTCCGATAACAACGGTTACGTCTATATCGAGGGGCTGACCACCTCTGGCCGCTACTACCTGCGGGAGCTGGAAAACGAGGGGTATGTGCCCGACACCCAGATGAAAACGGTCTATGTGACTGCCGGTCAGACGACCCTGGTGGAGTGGGAGAACATCCCCATCACCGCCCAGATCCAGATCGTGAAAAAGTCCGCCGACTACAACTCCATCAACGGCCTGCCTGCCGGTACGCTGCTGGAGGGGGCTGTGTTCGAGATCTACGACAAGGCGGGCAATCTGGTGGACACCATCAAGAGCGACAAGCGGGGGCTGGCTGTGTCCAAGCCCTTGCCGCTCTCGCGCTATACCATCCGTGAAACCAAGGCGCCGGCCAATTACGGCGTGAGCGACCAGGAGCTGACCGCCTACCTGGAGCATGAGGGCCAGATCGTGCGCTTCGAGGTGACCAACAAGAGCCTCACCACCGGCGTGTCCATCACCAAGACCGGCCCCAAGGAGGCCATGGCGGGCCAGCCGGTGAACTATGTGCTGTCCGGCATTGCCAACAATTCCAATGTCCGGCTGGACAATTTCTACTGGCGCGACACCTTGCCCGCGCAGGTGCGGCTGAACACCATCGTCACCGGGACCTACAACTTCCCCGGCGTGTATAAGATCACCTACCGGGTGAACGGCGGCGAGTACCGGACGCTGGCGGACAACCTGTCCACCAGCAGGAACTACACTTTGCAGGCGTCCCCCGCCGCCCTGGGCCTTGCGGCCAATGAGCGTGTGACGGAAGTGATGTTCGTGTTCGGGCAAGCCCCTGCCGGTTTCGCCCAGGTGGAGAAGCCCCAGATCAAGTGTACCGCCGTGGCCGGTCTGACGGCTGGCAGCAGCTTCGTCAACATCGCTGACGTGGGCGGCACGTACAACGGGGTCTGGGTACAGGCTATCAGCCGCTGGGTGACCACCGTCTACGGCAAGCCCACCCGTCTGCCCACCACCGGGTATTGATCCCCGCATCCCCTTTCGCACCCAGGGGGGCCGCCAGCAGGCGGCTCCCCTCTACATTATAAATATACCATCAAACCATCACTTTGAAAAGGAGAAATATCTATGCTGAAGATCACCGCAATCGGGAACCTGACCAACGATGTGGAGCTGCGCGCCCATGAGGACGGCAAGCCCTACGCCATTCTGCGGATCGCCTCCGACCGCCGCTACCGGGATCGGGACGGCAACAAGCTCACCGACTTTATCTCCATCAAGGTCCGGGGCGCTCTGGCGGAGCGGTGCGCCGCCTTCGCCTACAAGGGCTGCAAGCTGGCCGCCTCCGGCGACTTCGAGACCATCTGCTTCGCGGAGGACCCCAGCCGCCAGCCCGGTTTTCTCATCAAGGCCACCGAGGTGGAGTTCCTGTCCCCCCGGAAGGTGGAGGAGGCCGCTGGCGTGGCCGGTGAGGACGGCGGCGCCGGTGAGGCCGCCTGATGCACAACACCGGGATCATCTACAGCAGCGCAGAGCGCACCCCCACTGTCCTGCCTGAGATGGCCGAGCTGCTCCCCCCGCTGACGGGGGAGCAGCTCGCCGCCCTGGAGGCGGACATCCTCAAAAACGGCTGCTACTCCCCGGTGATCGTCAACGAGGACATGGTGATCATTGACGGCCACAACCGGCAGAGGCTGTGCGACCAGCACGGCCTGCCCTACCAGATGGCCGTGTTCTCATTTGAGAGTATGCTGGAGGCCAAGCAGTGGGCGCTGGACACCCAGAAGGGCCGCCGCAACCTGGACAAGTGGGAGCTGGGCAAGATCGCCCTCCGGCTGAAGCCGGATATTGAGGCCAGAGCCAGGGAGAATATGTCCGCAGGCGGCGGGGATCAGAAAAGCGAGGATGCAAAATCGGGTTTGGCAACATTGCCGAACCCGATTTCTCCCGTAGATACCCGCAGGGAACTGGCGGATGCTGTCGGTCTGGGGGAGCGCACCATGGGCAAGGTCATGCAGATCGATGAACACGCCCCCACCGCTGTGAAGGAGGCCCTGGACAGCGGCGACCTGTCCATCAACCAGGGCTACAACATCACCCGGCAGGTACAGGAACTGCCGGAGGAGCAGCGGGAGGAGGCCGCCGCCCAGGCGGTGGAGCTGGAAAAGGCAAAAAAGGAGATCCGGCAGGGAGATGCCGAGTCAGACCGCCGCCATAAGATCGCGGGGCTGTTCTGCAAAGCCTTTGAGCGGGCCGTGCTGCTGGAGCCTACGGAGGAAAACGTGCGGATCTGGACGCAATGCACCCGCATGACGCCGGAGGAGATCGAGGACAGCGCCAAGGAGGCCCGCGAGCTGGCGGAGGTGTTCGCCGCCATCGCCGGCATTCTGGAAAAACTGCTGCCTGGAGGTGACGACAATGCCGGATGAGCTGTCCGTCCGCCAATGGCAGGAGAAGTTCCGGGCCGGGGACTTCAACGCCCAGGACAGGTACACACAGTGCGCGGCGGGCTGGTATGACTGGTTTTGCCAGGACCACGCTCTGGCCGGACGGCTGAAGAAGATCGGCAGGGTCGTTATGGGCATCACCGATTCCTTCATTCTGGATAATTACTTCGTCTGGTTCAAAAATAACTGCCCCCTGAACGGACCGCTGTATGACGATGTCCGCTTTGAGCCTTTGTCTGGGGAGCGCGGCGGGAAATATTTTGTGGTTTCGCTGGACAGCCCCCATGAGCGAGAGAAGTGGGCGCTGGTCACGGAGCGGTATGGCTTTGATGCGCCGGAGTTCGATTGCCGGAGCGTCCGGGAGATGGTCAAATACATCAACAGCATCGGCCCGGAGTTGCAGCAGGGTACCATTCCCCCGTTCATCGCGGAGAAGGACGCCGTGACCGCCTATACCCGTCTGCGCGGGGAACCGGAAGGTATCCCCATCTACCGGGACGGGAATCATCGTTTCAGTTACGCGCCCAGGAGGGGCTGGCAGATGAAAACTGTCTTGACGGCGGCCAGCCTGGAGGACACACCTGCTGGTTTTGTTTCGGAACAGGCCCATTCCGTCAAAGGGTTGTATGTCTACTGCCCGCAGGATGTGGGGATTCCCCTGCCCGATCTGGCGTCCCAAGACGCCGCTAAATCTCAGAAAAGAAAGGAGCCGGAACGATGAGCAAAGAACACGCTCCACGGGCGGCGGGGCCTCCCGGCAGGCCCACCCTGCCCCCGGAGGCGGAGCAGGAGATCATGGCGGCGCTGGGCGCTAATATGCGGATCAGCTCCGGGGAGATCGCCGCTATTTTGAAGAAGCACGGCGTGTCCGGGAATGCGGAAGCCCTCCAGAACAGCTACCGGAAGCGGCTGGGCCAGCGGCTGATGGCCAGCATCCGGGATGAAAACGGCAGGCGGGAGGTGCTGGCCCGCGGCAGCGAGTACATCGTGATAGAGTGCTGCGCCGACCGGCAGGATCTCAAAGCCATCCGTTATCGCATTCGGAGCCAGATGAAAGGGCTGGACGTATCTTCCGGGAAAGTGCGGGGCCGCATCCGTGTGCTGGATCACCTGCTCTCCCGGTTCAGAAAGGCGGGGTGACCATGGGGCTGAGAGATATGCTTCGGGCCATCCGGGAGTACCCTGCCGCCCTGGCCGAGCTGCGGCGGACTCAGCAGGCGCTGGAACGGAGTGAACAGACCTGTGCAGCCTTGCGTGACGAGGCTGGGGAACGTGCTGACCACGAAAGGTTCCTGACCAGCCAACTGGCGGCGGTTCAGACTGCCTTAGTGGGATTCTGCCCCCGGCTGTCCTCCCTGGAGGATATGAAACGGTTTTACAACACGATCTCCCCCAGCGTAGATCCCCAGGGCTTCACGCTGTACCATATGGCGGAGAAGCTGACGGGGATCGATGTATCCTCGTTTTTCCCTTATGAGGACAGCCGGGGTCTGTTCACAGAGGCGGATGGCCGCCAGCTTTTGCGCTGGCTGACCGCCGCCCATTTTCATGCTGTGGATTGGAGCATTGTTCCCGGCACTACTTATGAGCGGGCCGCATTACGGGAGGTGGATACCGCCGCCCCGGAATACCGGGAATTTGAACGGCAGCTCTACGAAAAAGCACTGGAGCGCATGGGATTTCAAGATATTTTGACCCCGGAACAGGAAATGGGCGCAGCAAAAGAGCAAGTCACAGAACTGCGGCTTTACAGCCCCCTGAGTGCGGAGTTGGTGGAGGAGACGCCTGTTCGGGACTGGATTGAGGAGCCGGAACCGTCCCCACCGCAACCCCTGACCGGGGATGAGCTGTCCGCCCCAGAATTCCGCGCCGCCATCCTTCGGGGTATTGAGGATGAGCAGTCACCCGAGGAGGCGGAGCGGGGCCTTATGGCCTACTTTTACGGCTCGGATGCTGTGGATGAAAAAGTGGTTTCCGTTGTTCCCTCTGTGGAGGAGACGGACGGCAGGCTGTACGGCGTAGCCGTCTGCCAGGTCAAGGGCAAACTTGCCCCGGAGGAGCTGGCCGAGCTGAAGGAATACTGCACATCGCAGTACGCGGACGGCTGGGGCGAGGGCTACGAGCAGCGTCCCCGCAAGACTTCCTACGGCGAATTGTATGTGAGTTTCTGGCAGAGTAAGGACTTTTTCATCCTGACAAAAGAAGAACTGGAGACGAAACGGGCGCCCAGCCGCGCCCCCCATCAGCCGAACCGGGGAGGTGTCGCCAGATGAGCAAAATGGTGGAACTGAAGCTGTACAGCCCCCTCCAGGTGGACGTCATCGACCGGGATCGTTCCGATCACGCCGTCCCTTTGCAGGCGGTAAGCGATAAGTGGGCCAGCGAATATCTGGGGCGGATCATGAATTCCTTTCGGGAGATTCAACCCCAGGAGGATGCCCGAAACGCATTTATCGCGCCCGAACAGGATTGGTCTGAGATATGTGAAAAGATCATTTCCCTCACCCGTGCGGTGGAGGCGGTCAACGGAACGCTTCATGGCGTTTATACCTGCCGGAGCAGAGGTGAGCTTAACCAAGAGGAGTTGGAGTCGGTAAAATGGCACTGCCGGGATCAGTGGGAACAGGGCTGGGGTGAGGGCTACGCCCACTGCACTGCTGATGGCCCCGGTTTGGGCCTGTATATCCACTACTGGCAGGACGCCAAAGCGCCGCTGCTGATTCGGGAGGAACTGGAGGCGGCGCTGGATGCCCAACGGAGTGCGCCCGCAATTGCGAAGATCGACAAGGATACCTTCTGGACGCTGATTGACCAGGCCAAGACGGACTGTGGCAGCGGCCAGAGGGCGGCGGCGTACTGGCTGAGGGAGCGGCTGCTGGCCATGAACCCGGAACAGGCCCTTCGTTTTCACTGCATCCTGCACGGGTACATGGAGCTGGCGGACAAGTACGGGCTGTGGAACGCAGCCATCCTCATGAGCGGGGACGGCTGCAGCGCCATGAAATTTGAGGACTTCCGGGCCTGGCTCATTGCCCAGGGCAGGGACACCTATCTGGCGGCGCTGAGGGACCCGGACTGTCTGGTGGGTGTGTCGGACAACAGGGGTGGCTGGCAGTTTACCTCCCTTCCCTATGTGGGCGACATGGCGCACTATCGCTTGACGGGCCGCATGGCTCACGTTGATGTAAAGCCGGAGGAGCAGCGGCGTTTGGTGGCTGAATTGCGGCAGGATATCGTGTACAGTACGGGAATTGAGTACCCCCATGAGTGGTCTGAGGTGGCGGCTTACCTTCCCCGCCTGACCGCCCAGCACCTGACCCCGGAGGAACTGCGGGCCTGTATCTGCCGGGGCCATATGTGGAACCATGACGACCCGGCCATCCAACAGGCGCGGGCGGTAACTCCAAAGAAGAAGAAAACACGGTCCGGCAGGAAGAAGGGTGGTGAAAGCAGATGAGCAAGGCCACGATCACCGAGATCAACAAGGATACCTTCTGGGAACTGATCGCCCAGGCGAAGGAGCATCCGGGCGGCCCCAGCGAGTGGTTAATGGAACAATTGATGGACTTAGGGCCGGAACAGGCGAAAAAGTTCGATGACATCGCCTGCGCCTACACCAGCTTGGCCTATCAGTACGGCCTGTGGACCGCCGCCTCCGTCATGGAGCGCGGTGGCTGCACCGATGACGGCTTCATTGACTTTCGGGGCTGGCTGATCGCCCAGGGACGGGAGGTGTACATGGCAGCACTGAGAGACCCGGACTCCTTAGCGGACGCGGCGGACTATCAGGATCAGCGATTTGTCTGTCTTCCCCACATGGGGAATCGCGCCTATGAGGAACTCACAGGCCGGGAGATATACGAGGAGTTTGACCCGGCGCGGTATGACGCGCTGAAAGCGGAATTGAAGAAGGATATCATGTACGGCGATGGGATCGGGTATCCCTATGACGCCACCGATGTTCCCGCCTACCTGCCCCGCCTGTGTCAGAGGTATATGCCGGAAGGGGTAAACATCGGCGCTTGGAATGGTAACAGTCTGGAGATCCGAGCGGCCCGTGCCACCGCGCAAAAAAGTAAAAAAATCAAAAAGGATCGAGGTGAATCCAGATGAGCGAAACGATCACCATTGGGGTGGATCATGGGTATGCCGCCATGAAAAGCAAAAATTTCTCCTTCCCCACCGGGCTGGTGGGGCACGACCACGAACCCTATACCCAGCAGGATGTGCTGGAGTACGGCGGCAAATTCTATGTGGTGGGCAGCGGACGGCAGCCGCTCCAGAAGGACAAAACGGCCACGGAGGACTACTATCTCCTGACCCTGGCCGCCATCGCCAAAGAACTGGCCTTCCGGGGCGCGGAACCCACCGCTGCCGTCCATCTGGCGGCGGGCCTGCCCCTCACCAGCTTCGGGCGGGACAAGAAGAAATTTCGGGAGTATCTCCTCCGGGACGGACAGCCGGTGTCCTTCCGCTACGAGGGCATCGCCTACACCGTCACCATCACCGAGGTGTCCCTGTTCCCCCAGGGATACGCCGCTGTCCTCACCCAGCAGGAATTGTTGGACGAACCCTCCGTCATCGTGGCGGACATCGGGGGCTGGACGGTAGATCTGATGCGGCTGGACAACCGCATCCCCAACGCCGCCACCTGCCGGAGCCTGGAGCTGGGCATGATCCGCTGTCTGGACGAGGTCTCCGAGCAGATCCGCCGCAGGCTGGGCCTGTCCATGACGGCGGCGCAGATCGAGAGCTGCCTCCGGGGCGAGTCCGGCAGCACAGGCGAACCGGCCAGGGAGATCATCCACCGGGAGGCCGGGGCCTACGTTCGCCGCCTGCTGTCCGCCATCACAGAGAGCGGCCTGGATGCCCGCGCCATGCCCGCCGTCTTCCTGGGCGGTGGAGCCATGCTGCTGAAGCGCCATGTGTCGGCCACAGACGGCCTTTGCCGGCCTCTTATCCTGGATGACGTATGCCTGAACGCCAAAGGCTACGAGCGCCTTGTGGGCCAGTTGTCGCGGGCCGCTCACGCCGCAAGCGGGGGGTGACTTGGGTGGAGCTGCACTATAAAGCAACGGCTGGTCTGTTGGCCGATCCCTGCCTGTACTCCACAATTCGCGCTGGCCGGGTGGACCCTGAAACGGGCGAAACCATAGAGGCGCTGTATGACGATGCTGGCCAATACTGCGAAAGCATTGCCCAGCGTCTGGATGCCTTCCATACGGATGAGTACCCGGCAAACGATATGATGCGGTATCTCCATTGGCCGGACGACCCGCAGATGGAGGCGGCAATCAGGGACAAGGTTCGCTCTGCCCATGTCACAGTAGAAGCCAACGGGGCCACCCTCTATGCCAAGCTGGAGCTGGAGATGACAGCGGATCTCACCATATCAGAGTTTGAGGCGTTCACGAAGCAGGTGGAATGCCAATACCGGGATGGGTGGGGTGCGGAATTTGAACTGATCACTATCCCGACATCGGATGCGCCCATCTATTTGAGGCTGTGGCACGATGATATCGCTTTTTTTACCGGCGCGGTAAAAGGCCGTTTTCTGGAGCAGCGCCGCCAGGAGCGGGCCGCTCTTCAGTCCGGAATCAGAAAAAGAGCGGCTCCGGCAGCAAAGTCCGCCGCGAAAACAAAAAAATGGATGGAGCGATGAGGAAGCAGGCAGAGCAGAAACGGGCGAGGCTGAACCTCTCCCTGAACTTGTTCTCGCCCCTCCAGCGGGAGGCGTGGAAACGCCTGTGCGCCATCCCCGCTGGGCAGCGGACCGACGCCGTGTGCCGCGCGGTCTGCCGGATGTATGAGCAGAACGCTCTGCTGGAGGCTGTCCGCCAGATCATCCGGGAGGAGCTGCGCGGCGTGGAATTTATCTCAGCAAAAGAAATAACAGAGCAGCCGCAGGCCGGGGACGTGGATGACAGCGTCCTCGGCTTTCTGCTGGGGCTGCAGAAGGAAGGAGATGACGAACCATCTGATCCGCTATTTTGATATGTTCGCGGGCATCGGCGGCTTCCGGGCCGGATTGACCCGCGCGGGCGGTTTCCAGTGTGTCGGCCACTGCGAGATCGACAAGTACGCCGACGCCAGCTACCGCGCCATCCACGATATTGGGAAGGAGGAGAAATACTATCCCGATGCCAGAGAAATCGACCCCGGCGACCTGCCCCACTTTGACCTCCTGTGCGGAGGGTTCCCCTGCCAGGCGTTTTCTAATGCTGGCAAAAGAAAAGGATTCGATGACGCCAGAGGCACTCTCTTCTTTGAGATTGCCAGACTGGCTAAAGCCCGGAGACCTGCGTACCTGCTGCTTGAAAATGTTCCTTATGTACTTCAATGCATAAGGCACGTTATGGATAGAAATCAATTATGTACTTCACCTCCAAAAAACAGCGGGACAAGGCAATTTAGCCCTGTCCCG
>ERZ808041.1068-NODE-1068-length-12594-cov-21.128865_pt1 | contig 12594 bp, 18 predicted proteins | sample MGYA00380192_ERZ808041 | MGnify/ENA primary metagenome ERZ808041 (study PRJEB31490, sample SAMN06133412) | mouse gut metagenome | isolation source: Z1_1 | host: mice | place: China: Chengdu | collected 2015-05 ... | reverse complement strand
CCCAAAACACTATACTTGGCATTATTCCAATTGACATTTGATGTAAACTGTTCCACCGTTGCCAGCAATACACCATCTTTGTTATAAAAAGCCCCATCTTTTCCAGTTCTTCCATGTCTGGAATCACCCGCTGCTCTTTCATTTCTCATAGCTCATGTACCTCCTACTCTTTGTTTGTGCTAAACCGGAACAAGAATGTCAGATAGATATGTTCCATCGAGTCCTTGTCAATCACATCAATATCGAACCATGCACTGTCTCCGTCCGCTTTGTATGCACTGCTTTCTGTCACAGCACACGCCACCAGTTTACCTTCTTCACGCATGGAATCACCGACACCCTGTACCTGGCTGATAACAGTTGCCCTTCCGTTGTTGTCATTATCAACCTTGCCGACCAGATCATCTGTGGTAGTATTGATACGTCTTATCAGCTCAAAACGTGTCTTTACCCTTCTGATTTTCTTCCAGCCGTCGTCCTGGTTATCTGCTGGTGTGATAAGCGTGTTAATTGCATTGTCAATCCACACTTGCTTTACCTTGTTGTAGCTTAGTACAATACAACCCTTTTTCTCCGCAGAAATCATTTCCGTGTTTGTAAGCTTTTCAAGAATCTCGGAAAATCCACTAATTACAGTGTGGGTAAGAGAAGAACTAGAAGATACAGCACCAATCATGCCAGCAATACGTGCGGCTGTTTGGTATCCATCAATTACCGTTCCCTGCTCGTCTATCCATGCATTCAAAACATAATTCATTTTTTCGTCATTCAGCGCCGCTGCATGTTTTATTCTTGTTTCCAAATCAACTGTATGTTTTTCTGCAACAACTGCCTGTGCAAGAGAACCCGCATCAAAAATTCGATTAATGAAAGATTGTAACAGCAGATGAATCTCCGTGTCTTCTGTATCCAGGCAGACCGTATTAAATTCATATGGTTCAATCTGGGCAAAAGCGTTGGAGTAATCTCCTGTAGTTATCTCTGGATTTGTACCACTCGTAAAGACTCCTTGCGATATCGTTTCCAGAATTACACTCTCTTTATTTTCCTTTAATTCTGCTTTAAAGTTCTTAGAGACTGCCAAGGCATCTGCCAGTGCTTTTGCTTCACCTTCCCCAGAAGCAAATTCAACCTTCTCAAATTCTGTAGTACCAGCATAAAAAATACATTCTTTCAAGCTGGAATCGGACAGTTTTTCCCGAACCGTAACCATAAAATTTTTTTCTCCAGGGTATTTGGCTGTGATGCAAAGCGTATCTTCATTATTTACATCTTTCAGAGTAATAGTTCCCTGGGTACCGCCGTTACCTACCCTGCAAGCAATAATCGTCTTTGCACCGCCTGCAATTGCTTCTTTTATTGCATCTGTAGTTAATCCAGTTCCAAAAATCTTTTCATAGCCATCTTCGGCGCTTAATTCCACTGCCGTATTTAGTGGTCCGAAATCTGCCTTAAATATTACGGCTGTCACTCCATTCATAATACCAGCTACAGCGTTATTGCCTTTTTTCTGGATATTAAAGTAAGAACCTGGACGAACTTTTGTTTCTCCTAAGATAAAAGTACCTGCCATTTATTGAACCTCCCTTTTCATAAATTTTTCTACAATCCCTTTTGCCTCTGTAACAGTACATTCTGTTTTTCCCAAAGCTTTTAGTGCTGCCTCAACACACTCCTGCCTTACGCCAAAAACCTTTCTTGCATTCGCTGCCAACTCACTTACGGAATAGACAGATTCCTGTAAAGGTTTCTGTTCTTTTTTTGGTGCTTGCTCCTGCGTTACTTCCACTTTGATATCAGTGGTTTCGACAGTTTTAGTTTCCTTTAATGTTTCCTTTGCCATTGTATACCTCCTACTTATACCTGAAATGGGCTGCTGCCAAAGAATGTGGTTTTTCCTTATACCGCAGCAGCCCATAATGACCTGTTACAAAAATCTGACCATCTTTTAAATAGTCAGATTTATAATTTGCCTGTAAACGTTTAATGAACATGGGCGAATGGTCCAGCATGATAATTTCTCCATCTAATGACATACTGTTTGCAATTGCAGCAGCCATCTTGAGTCTTGTTTCACTTTCTGGACATAAAATATGGACGGCTATTCTGCCGTCCAGCCATGCAACTGTATTTGTTTCTTCGGACTTATCTGCTGATATCAGGCGACAATAAATTACTGGTCTTTTCCCTGTTGCCTCTGTGATTTCCTCCATCTGGTCATATCCCATAATTAGACTCTCTGGATATAATTCTTTTATATATTTATTCGTCGCCATAATTGGGTCTGGATCAGATGTCTCTTGTGATGGATATTCCAGAATATCAAACCGCACTTCACTTCCAATAGTAATATTTCCCTTCTTTTCATCTATGGTGAAGGCATCTGTCCTAGCCCATGCAAAACAGTATGGTGTTTCTCCTTCTGGTTTTAATATCACATCTCGCAGACAGTCTTTTATTAGCGGCTCAATCTGTTCTGGCATCACTTCTGTTGTATTTTGGCAGAGAAGGGACACAGAAAGCGTACCAGCACTGTGCCGTTCCTCATTTGCTAGAAGGTCAAAGTTATAAACTATTTGTGGATACTGTGTATTTCCACCCCACCCTTCCTGACTTTCCTCTGGTGGATCTGAACTAAAAATAGCAGGCGCACCACAAAACGATGCAAGATTTTTTACAAGGTTCTCTGAACAAGTAAACCGCTTATAAATCAATTCTTCTAATATCATTGTTCTCCACTCTCTTCCGTTTCCTGTTGGTCCTTATCTGTATCTACGCCATACTCCTTTATCTCTATCATATCAGTAGACCATCGAATCTCCCATTGTCCGTCTATTACCTCGGACACCGGAACAATAAAGTGATTTGTTACATTGCCAATTCCAGGATAATACTGTACAATTAGTTGCTGCTCTGTTGCTGTTGTAACAAAACCTGCTTTTCCTTCATTCCATGTACAGTGTCTACCCCAAAATAGGTCTCCACGCTTAATTTGAGACATATCAAAGGTGGCTATTGGTTTCTCCATTACCAATGACATATTTTACCTCCTACGTATAAGGTTCGCTGTAAATCTTCTGGATTTCTGGCATGGCCTTTTCTTTTATTTTCTCTACAAATGGTCTAGGTTCCAGATTCCGTTTACTGTTGCCGTTTTCGAGAATAGCGGCATAGTATTCTTGACTCTCAAGTTCAGCTACAATAGCAACTCCTCCACTAAAAGAATTTTCACTCCTCACCTGTCCATTCCAGTGCATACGAAGGTTTCCAGTGCGTCTGGCTGGTGCTTCTCCTGGCGCCGATGCTGTATATGTTGCATGTTTGGTAAACGGTTTTCTATAAACTTTTCCGCTTCTTTGCCCTTTTAACACTTCCAGTTCAGCATTTCTGATTGCATTTACTGCACGAACTCCCCTAGAAATTACCTTTCGGTTAACTTCTGATACTTGTTCTTTTATAGTTGCCTGAATCGCACTTCCAGCACTTCCGTTCTTTCCATCTACCCATAATTTCATTTTGCATCTTGCCTTTCCTCAGCATAATATATTGTTGATATGCCAAGCATACCAGCATCATCAATATCAATAATATAGAACACACGCTCTCCAAGCACCAGCTTATCCGTTCTCTTTGCTTTTGGACTTCCAGCCTGCACGATAGTATGTGTAACAACATGGTCTTTCTGGTTATGGTTTGTTCTCTCCTCATCAGAGGCTTCTGCAAGACACCCCTTTAAGGTCTTTATCCCATCACCGCTATGACTGTTTGCCACCCTTCCTGTGCCTGTCACTACCTGTTTATTTTCTTCCACAATAAAGTCTTTAAACAAATTCCCTGGTCTCACATACATCATTCTTGTATTGTTCATCTGCTTTTTGCCCTTTCATTGTGTTGCATACCAGTATAAAAATACGGAGGCTTACAAGATGCCTTATTACTAAAGTGCGGTACACTACATTCTGCTGACACTTCTTTTTTCAACTTGTCGTAATCTTCCCTCCATAGCTTTGCCCTTTCTTGCAGTTCCAACGTTAGCGGACCAGTTTTCGTATTGACTTCATAAGAAAAGCGCCTACATAGACTTTCCAACAACATAAGCTTTGCCTTTTTCCATGATTTTGGATAGGTTTCAATTGCTGCTTGAATTTCCTCATCAGTCAGCGCCGTTGTATCGGAAAGACCTTCTACCATAACATCGCCCAACTCAAATCGCATACGGTCCTTTCCAAGTTCCTTGACATTTCCTGAATCATATGTGTATGTACCTTTTGCCATTAGGTATCAACTCCCTCTGCATTGGTTCCTGTGGCTTCGTTGCTGCTTGTAGATTCGTTTGAAACTGTTCTGGAAAATAATTTATCTGCCTGCTCTTTCGCTGCATTTTTGACCGTTTTACGGCTGTCTGCTGCATGGAGAAGTATTAATACATTTTCGCTCTTAACATCTGCAATTGCCTTTGCGCCTTCGTCAACATTCAATTGCATAATGGAAAATACCTGCTGGATTTCTTCCGATTTTGCCAGAACTGGCATATGCTGTTCATTTTCTCCATCAGAATCTATGACTATATCGATCACAACTGTTTTCATTAATGTTTCTGAATCGATTTCCTTTCGTTCTGTGATCGACTGCTGCAAAACTTCCTGTAATTCTTTCTGCTTTTGCTCCATTTCTGTAATTGTATTATTAACAGCTTCCTCTATTGCCTCCGCAAGCATCTTGTCAACCTGTTCCTGTGTAAAAAGAGTACCAGACTGTTCGCCTGATACTCCCATGTTGTCATTTACAATCGTAATTACACCCATTTTCTCTTGCAGCTTGGCATCTGCTACAAGATTTTCTGGTATTTCATTACCAATATAGAACTTCCGACCACCAAAACTGCAAGGCTTATTTGCAATCAATCTCATAGTGCACCTCCTACACTGCATCTGCAAAGAACATTGCCAAATCATCTGCTGTCTTTTTCATATCAGCAGCCATAAGACCTTCAATAAACTCGGAATGTGTACCATTCTCTCCTGGATAACTTAGAACTGGCAAAATATTGCCATTCCCCAGCATATCCCATGTAAAGATATAACCTGCGGAAGGTTCATCAATCGATGGAGAATCTGTCGCATAAGCTAACAGGAAAGCATTTGGATCGCCAATGTATTCCATCTTTGCACTCTGTCCTAATTCTGCTTTATTCATAATGGAACGCTGCACTGTAATCCTGTCAATTCCAAAAAGCTGTGCTAATACATTCAACGTAACAGATGCAGGATTGGCTGTAGAACCACCATATTTTACTCTTTCCAGAATTGCAGGGTGTTTCTTTAGTGCGTTAAACACATTAACTCCCAGTGCCAATCTATTCGGCATACGTCCAGTAGACTCCTCCATTGCTGTTTTCTTCTCGTCCATAAAGGACACTGGATCGGAATTAGCATTACTAAACTTAATAAACTGCCCAGATGTAAGTGTGGTAGAATCAACACCAGTAAGTTCCTGTCCCCATACACCCTTTTTGAAAAACTTGCGAGCAAACCATGCGTCCTGATGGATATTTGCTTGTGATGCCATTGTCTTTGTTCTCTGCTGTTTTGGGTCTGCTATCCTTGGACCCATTCTCCGGTTTAAATCTGTCTGCCGAATCTGGTCGATACCCATAATCATCTGATCTACTGTACAGGCGTAAGTATCCATATGTTCTGAAAGCACTGCTGGATCGACTTTGCCGTATGCTGGCTTTCTATGCCAGTTGTCCCGTAGTAAATCTTCTTTATCAAATATGTAATAATTATCAGAGGATAAAGACACTGGACAAATCGGAAAAATCGTCTTTGCAAAGCTCTTTTCATCACTCTGATAATATGCCAGCGCCATATTTGACAACGCTGTGTGTGGTCTAAAAGCACCCTTTGCAATATCTGCCTGAATGCTTGCTGCTGTTCTTTTCGCCATTTTTCATTCCCTCCTACTTTAAGCCTTTTGATACTTGGCAATCTGCACTCTGCAATAATCATCTTTTGCGACTGTTGAAAGTGCGATACCTATTACATAGTCACCGGATTCTGCCTTAACAGCTAACCCGTTAGATGCTGTTACTTCATTGCCTTTAGCAATTTCGCCACCAGCCAGAATATAGCCAATATCCTTAATCTGAATATCAACATCATCACCGACAGTTACCTTTCCAGATTCCACACCAGAAATATCATTAATTCCAGCTTCAATTAGTGCAACTCCTATCAAGATGGTAGAGCCATCTGCCGCTAGGATAACATTACCGTCTTTATCATATGTCATAATTCGATTTCTTACGTCCCCGATATTGGCCCCAGCCTGCTCTACAATCGTAACACTCTGATTCACCTGTACTCCATTGAAATTTCTGTTTCCCACTTGTTTATCCTCCTTCCTTAAAATCCTGCTTCTGTTTCATACTCACTCATAAGTTCTGGGTTATCTTCCCAGGCTTTCGCCACTGCCGCAGTATAATCCAAGGAAGAATCTTTCTCCATATACCCTTTGGCAATGGTTTCAATTTTTGCCTCGGCTGCTCCCGCTGCATTAGAACCATGACCAGACTTTCCAATTTCAGAAAATACGCCGGACTTTTCAACTGCGGCTACTGCCTGGTCCAATACAGCAATCATATCACTGTAGGCAGTTCCCCCCGCAGCTTTAAGACTTTTCAGCAGAGGCACCAATTCTTCTTCCTTCTTACCGATAATTACATATCTCTTTGCAACCTCGGTCAGCTCTCTAGCTTCAGCATCTTCACGGAATTTCTTCAAGCTTTCCAGCTCTGCCCTTACTGCGGGGTGCAGTCCCTTATAGATGCTGTCTGGTTCATCTGTTTGTACAACAGATGCTACCACATTAGGCACAGGCTGAATCGCAGACTTAACTACTGTTGGCTCTGTAGGTGTTGGGGGTAATGTCTGTTGTATGGAAGTCGGTGCTGTACCTCCATTAGTAGGATTGTCTCCCTCGTCCACTCCATAGCGCTTTTCAATGTTTTCAAGAAAAGCTCTCTCTGCATCTGTTAGTTTACTCTTGTCAATCTTCATTCCCATTTTCTTTTCTTCTCCTTTCGGGTTTTGATTGTTATCTGGTTGCTCTTTTTCAGATTCCTCTTTGGCAGCTTTTTCAATTGTTTCATTCAGCCTTTCCACAGCCGATTTCATAATCTCTAGCTCTGCCTCTGATACCTCTTCATTTTTCTTTACAATGCTGGCTGACCTGCCGCTGGACCACTTCTTGATTGATTCCTGAACTACCGCATAAAATTCATCAAGACTCTCCTGCATTGCTGCTGCCGCGCTGGCACTGTCCAGTTCATCATCATTGAGGATTGAACAAAGAGAAGACTGCAATGCATAACCGATATCCCATATCTCATCACAAATCTTTTGGTTGTTGACTTCATTGATTTTCTCACTGAAGCTTATGGAATCGCCTTTTTGTATTTCAGCCACCGCATTATCAATTTCCTCTTGATTCATACCAGCCGCTTTTCCGATAAAACCAAACAACTTTTTAAGTATGTTACTAGAATTTTTCGGTTCTTCCCTGTCTTTTTTCTTCCTCATTTTAATGTCAGCATCAGGATTTGCCCCTTCATCTACAAAATCTACCTTCTTGATTTTAAGATTTTTTAGCTTTGTTGCCACCTTCTTGTCTCCTTTCTGTGGAATTTATAATACAAAAAAGACACCTTCTCAGATGTCTTTTTGAATTATCAGTATATAATTACATTTGTTATTGTTTTTATGCGCAATATTTAATCTCATATTCTGAAACAATTTTAGAGAAAATTTCTCGTAACTTCTTGTCTCCGTCGATAATATCCATGCGATTTATATTCCTTTATCAGAATAGCGGGGTAACGGTTAAGGCTTACCGCTTTCATGTACGTCTCACTATCCCCGCTGAAATAATCGTAGCACAAAATCGAAACTGATTTATACCAAGTTATTTAGCAAACAGAATGCTTTCGCTTTATACTAATAAAGTTTGCTGTGCATTATAATTACAAATCTTCATCATAGTATTTGTACAGGGTTTCCAATTCTTTGCATACTCCACGGCTTCATCAAAACGCTTTTTCGGAACATTATTTCGCGCATTGACGTTGAAATAGTGCTTCAAATCCCTGTTACACTCCGCAAATACCTTTCTGCCGATTTCCTCATAGGCATATGATTCTTTGCCGCCAAGTACATCAATAACGGTTTTATTCACTATATCTTCTAATACCCTTTGCTGTCCGTAATCAATCGTCATATTGTTTTCGAGATTGGTTATCCTGTTCTCATGGCTGTCAATCATGCCAAGCTGAATGCGCATCATATCAATCTGTGACAACTGCTTTACTGGTGCAAAATAATTATCAACCAATTTGTCATACACTTCCCATGCAATATCTGTGTTGAGAGATTTCGCATGAAGCAAACAGCCTTTCTGCGTCCAGAGGTAAAGAGTGTTCACATTTGGCGAGGTGACAATTTGTCCCTTTGCCTTAAAATCCTTTAATTCTTCGCCATTCAAGCAGATATAATGTTTTCCCTCTGTATATCTGTCCTTATTCCTACTAAAATTCTTTTTAACCGTATCGGTACTTGTCTGATAGGCTTCTGCTACCTGCTGTGTAGTTAATACACGAATGTTGTTGTACTCTACAATCTGAATATCATTATTCATATGTTTTCCACCCTTTCTTAAAATCTCCACCCTTGTATCAAACTGGCAAGGAAACAGCTGGGTGGCAATAAAACTGCTTTTCGGGTGCGCTCCCTATCCTTGCCTATAAATAATCGTAGCACAAAATCAAAACTGATTTGTACCAAGTTATCCGAAGATAAACAGCACCACCATGAATCCAAATATCGTTTTCTCTGACAATTGCGGCTGTTCGTGTCTTGATAGACGAAACGCACGAAGAAACTTGTCCTTATCTTTCTCTGCGCCCTTTATGATATGGATAACCTCTTTAAACTTTCTCTTGTCTCTTATGCGGTTTTCTTCACTTTTTTCTGTTCTGCCTTGCAAGAACGGTATCCCTTAACATACCCATAATTGAAAATCGTAAGGATAGCATGGAACAATCCATTCCCATCTGCGGACTGAATCTCTTTAAAAAATTCAATCATATCTTCTGTGGAAAGCGAATAGTTTCTATTCTTTTCCTCGCCTTTGAAAAACCGCTCAACATACTTCTTAATCTTGTCCATAATAAGAATCTCCTTTCAAAAATTCACTTGAAAGAAGTTCCTAACCATGATAAAATATTTCATGGAAGGAAACTTCTGATAGGAGTAGTCGATTATCTTTGCGAGGTAGCGACTACTCTATTTTTTTAACTCCGAATATAGCTTCTCAATTCCCCTACGAATACTCTCTACTCTTGTTTCCTTATAATATTCCGCAATTGTATCGAGTTTTTCAAGTTGTTCTTTATCAAATCTGACACCCAACTGCTTACCCTTGGGATTATCGCTTTTCGGTCTGCCTGTTCGTGGACTCAATTTTTCATCACCTCACTTTTTGATTACCACAAATTCATTATAATTATTGATTACCAAAAAGTCAAGCGTATTTTTAAAAAATTTCTATTTTTTATTCGACTGGAATCCTTTCTGCGGTTCCTTCCACCGAAAACATGGTATAAGTTCCATCTTTTACCTTTTCCCATACACCAGAATCAGTAACTTTAAATCCAATCCACCAGCCAACTGGCAGCGTTCCTACTGGAATCCCCATTGCTGCCATTTTATCCTCTGTAAATACAACGCTTTCTATTAATACAGCAACACCGCCTCGCTCATGCATTTCGCCGCCTTCACCATAAAGCCTTACATATTCATAAGCTGCTTCCTCAAGCTCACAGGGAGCGATAATGTCACCCTGCCAGTCCTCTATTAACTCACCATCTGTGCGTATAGACACACTTGCCCACCCAAAAGCAAGATGCCTGTCATCATCAGATTTCGTGATTTTGAAATGTCCCTTTAGAACCTCATTTTGTTTTTCAATTAGTTCAGAGAATTTTTTCACTTTATCCTTTCTGCCCCTTTCAAATATAAATATAAAAAAGGACCTGTTCCCAAGTCCTTTATTTTTTCTGTTTTTTATAATCATCTAATTGTTTTCTGACTCTTTTTTTATAATCTTCGATGTCAAGGTATGTTTCAAAATGGAATAGAGGAAATGATTTCTCTATATCTAACTCCTTCCACTCTTTTCTCATTTCCAAAAGTTCCTTATCTGTACGTAAACACTGCACTATGTTTTCCATGAAACAACCTCCTTATATGCTTCATACAAATCTTTCAACATTCCCTTAAAACCCTTTCTAGTTGGCAGTATTTATCAATTATCTCTCCCAGTAACAGGTATCAGCAACTTGCTTTCTCATAATCAATTAACAGTTTTCTAATTGCTTCCTTATAACCACTCGTTCCATTGTATTCATCATAATTGAAAGGCGGAAAAGGCTCCTCAATTTCAAGTTCTTTCCATCTTTTTCTCATATCCTGCAATTCCTTATCTGTTTTCAAAAAATTCATTATACCAGACTTTTCCATGCTATAATCTCCTTATATGCTTCATACAATTCCTTTAATATTCCATCAAATTCTTTTCTGATTGCAGATTCACTCATATCAATACATGTTATGTTCGCAAATACTTCTAACGAACGCTTATAATCAGATGCCAAATATTCTGGAGTATGTCCAATAAAAAGCATACCATTCGCTTTTCCTCTTGTCAATGAACTTATCAAATCATTAAATGCAAAATCACTACCATAATCATCGTTCTGTAACAATTTTTCTAAACCATCTAAATTTGACATTATTAATGATTCCGTATTATCCATTGCCCGCCGAAAATTTTCATTTTCCCAAGAATGAAGAAATAAATAATCTACTCTATGAGCATTTTCATGTGTTAATGCAAATCTCATATCATAATCATTTGCATTTTCTGCATATGGATTATATAAGATAACATCCCTGTCGCTATTGTATACAAATGGCAAATTCAGTGTTTCATTCTTTTCATATTTAACTTCATCATGACTCATAAGCAATCTTATACTCATAGACTCATCACCATTTGTATTAATAAGACTACTATCATAATCATCTATTGAAGCATCTATCCACTCATCTCCGGTTCTCATAGGACTTTCTATTAATTCACTATGATTTTCCACCTCAATATACTCCACGGCACAAGCACACCGCGGATGCGCGGGTGGCAGCAGATCTTGTCCTGGAAATAGCATTTTGCCTTTCAATGGAAAACTTTTGTCCATTTCAATTTCTATACCTTCAAGTGCCTGGCATGTGCTGCATACCCTGTCATCTCCTGATGTGCTCCATCTCTTTTTTACTGTTCCAAGATAGCCCTGTTGTTGGGCTTGCCGTATTCCTTCATCTGCCCCTCTGTTATATGCAAATGCACTTTCTGTTTGCGCTATAGTCATAGCTCTTTGACGGTGTTTCCTCTCTGCGTATTTACAGGTTGCATCAAGCGCTTTTCTCTGTATACTTTCGGGCTTCATTCGTGGGTGCTCTTTTTTCAGATTCTCTATAATACTATCATAAAGTTTGACTGCTGCCTGTGCATCACCTTTTGTCAAGCCAATACAAGGGCGGATAAGTCTGGATAGCTCATCAACAGTATGCCCTTCCTTCATCTTCTTTGCTACCAGAACAGAGATAGCTTCTTTCTGTTCTTTCGTACAAGTTGTAACCAACTGCGCACCACGCTCATGAATCCACTTTAACATGCCTGGTGTCTGTGTGTTAAATACAAATGTTTTATCGTCTAAAATAGGCTGCCCTGATGCACCAGCAATCACTGCATTTGTCCACAAGCCCTTCAATCTGTCTGAAATTAATTTGGAATAGTCCTGTCTCCATAATTCTATGGCTTCTTTACTTAATGTTCCATCTAGTACAGCCTGCCTCAATTCCTGATAAGTAATCGCATTCTGCTGGTCCTGCCAAAAGCCGCAAAGAATTTGTACTGGTTCCTCACAATTATTTTCAAGATATTCTTCAAGACGCTCCAAAACTTCCTGGCTGTTGGCTGTTTTTACTTTCCGCACCCGTTTTGGAGGAATGATTCGTAATCCCATATGCTATTTTCCCTTTCCGCTCTGTTCTGGCTATTCTTATAAAGCAGTGCAGCATATTCTGTATATTAAAAAAACAGTTACCTTCCTAACCGTTTTTTAGCGTCTTCCACCTTATTATCTTGTATCTTTTCACCTTCCTCGTCTGATTCTGTGCCTGCGGCTGTTTTTGGCTCTGGTGGCTGATTCTGCTCTTGCTGTTCTTGTCTTGTTCGGTCAATCTCCCTAGTATCAGAATAAGTTCTGTCTGGAAGATGCCCAACCTGTCGAATATAATCCTCTAGTCCATCATCAGGTATCAAAACACCAATTCCAGTCATATCCTTTATAAATGCTGCGACCTTCGTAATATCTGCGTCTTCTATGTCCCCATGTGTCATTTTGGGATATTCTGTAATGCCAGAAAAATATTGACCGTTAATGTCAATCAATGATGGTATGCCCTGGCTGTTAAA
>ERZ808041.1067-NODE-1067-length-12639-cov-9.914663_pt1 | contig 12639 bp, 11 predicted proteins | sample MGYA00380192_ERZ808041 | MGnify/ENA primary metagenome ERZ808041 (study PRJEB31490, sample SAMN06133412) | mouse gut metagenome | isolation source: Z1_1 | host: mice | place: China: Chengdu | collected 2015-05 ... | reverse complement strand
TGGATTTTTGCTTGCAACCACCACGTTGTCTTACGGTATTTGCAGCAAAGTGCAAATACCTATCTGAACTGTTACCTCTTGTTACCATAAAAAATGAAAAGTATCTGGGAATATTTGACTTCCCAGATATTTTTGTGTATTATGTACACAGGCGTATAAGAAAATCACGCCAATATTAAGGGATTGAGTGAGGATAATAAAATTATGGAAAATATTTGTTTATTAGATGAGTGTAAGGACGCAAAATATATTTTGATTTCAGGACATGTCAGACCAGATGGAGACTGTATTGGATCGTGTCTGGCAATGTATCTGTATTTGAAAAAGGCATTGCCAACTGCAAAGGTTCAGCTCTGCCTTGAGGAGCCGCCTGCGGTTTTTCAGTGTATTCAGGATTTTGATAAGATTGACAGCACCTATACAGTAGATGGCGAGGTTGATGTGTTTATTGCGCTTGACTGTGAGAAATCTAGGCTAGGAGAAGCAGAAGAAATTTTTGCAAAGGCAAAAAAACGTATTAATATAGACCATCATGTTAGTAATAAACAAGGGTGTGGTGATATAAACTATGTGAACCCTGATATGAGTTCAACAGCAGAACTTGTGTATGGACTTATGGACAAACAATATATTGATCGGGAGATTGCTAAGGCAATCTACATAGGAATCATTCACGATACAGGCATTTTTCAGTATTCCAACACATTACCTAGTACACTTTGCGTGGCGGCAGAATTGATAAAATATGGGTTTGATTTTTCAGGTTTAATTGATGAAACCTTTTATGAAAAAACCTATACACAAAACCAATTGCTTGGCAGGGCGTTGCTTGAGAGTATTATGTTTATGGGTGGAAAGTGTATTGTCAGTGCTATAGATAAGAAAACGTTGGAATTTTACAATGCAACAGCGAAAGATTTAGATGGAATTGTAAACCAACTTCGCATAACAAAAGGGGTTGAGTGTGCTATTTTTATGTATGCGACAGGAAATCTGGAGTATAAGGTAAGTCTTCGTTCCTGCAAGTATGTAGATGTAAGCAAAGTTGCTGCTTTCTTTGGCGGTGGTGGTCATATGCGAGCTGCGGGTTGTACAATCAATGGAACTTTTTATGATGTGGTCAATAATATTTCTAAACAGATTGCAATTCAGATGAAGGCATATGAAGAAAAGATGTAACAGTTCAAATATCTTCACTGTTACAAAAAGATAGCACAAGAAATCAAATAGATGGCGGTGATGTATTGATAAATGGAATTATGAATATTTATAAGGAGGCTGGTTACACATCTCATGATGTGGTGGCGAAACTCCGTGGAATTGTGAAACAGAAAAAGATAGGACATACTGGAACATTGGACCCTGATGCAGTCGGGGTTCTTCCTGTGTGTTTTGGCAGTGCGACAAAGCTGTGTGACATGTTGACAGACAAGAGCAAGGAATATGAGGCGCTTATGCGTCTTGGTGTGACTACAGACACACAGGATATGAGCGGCAGGATTCTTACAGAGACGCAAGTCCATGTAAGTGAGGTAGAAGTAGAGCAAGCTATAATGCATTTTATCGGTGAATATGAGCAGATTCCTCCGATGTACTCTGCATTGAAAGTTCATGGTAAGAAACTCTATGAGCTTGCAAGAGAGGGGAAAGAAATAGAGCGGCAGTCAAGATCTGTTGAGATTTTTTCGATTCAGATATTGGAGATTCGTCTGCCAGAAGTGCGATTTGTGGTAAGCTGCTCCAAAGGTACTTATATTAGAACGCTTTGTGCAGATATTGGGCAGAGACTTGGATGCGGTGCTGTCATGGCACATTTGACTCGTATCAGAGTTGGAAATTTTCGCATTGCGGATTCCATCACGATTGACAAAGTAAAAGAGTTAATGCAACAGGGGACTTATGAGAATTACGTGATTGCGCCCGACAGCGTATTTATGGAATATGAAGGGGCAATGGTAAAATGTGAAGCGGAAAATGCACTTGCAAATGGAAATAAACTTTATCCGCGTCAGTTAGATTTTGACCATCACAAATCTTTTACAGACGGGGAACAGCTTCGTGTATACAATGGAAATCATGAATTTCGAGCAGTTTATATTTTTGCAGAAAATGAAGGTGTGTTCAAACCCTGCAAGATGTTTTTATGATAGCAGGATTTGGGATAGGTGGAAAATGAAAATCATTGAGAATACGACAGAATTTTATATCGAGGAAGATACGGTTGCAGCAATTGGTAAGTTTGACGGATTTCATAGAGGGCATCAAACGTTGTTGGAATGTTTAAGACAGCAGCAGAAAAAAGGACTTAAGTCAGTGGTCTTTACCTTCGTTCCCTCCCCTGCAGTATTTTTCAGCAGAGAACCAGTCAGAGAACTCTCTACAGTGGAGGAAAAACGCCGTATTTTTGAAAATGCAGGTATTGATTATCTGATAGAGTATCCTTTCAATCAGGAGATTGCAGATATGGAACCAGATACTTACATTAAGGAAGTGCTTGTCAATAGAATCCATGCGAAATGTGTGGTTGCGGGGGAGGACATCTCCTATGGAAAACATGGTTTGGGAGATTATCAGTTACTTCAAAAGATGGCGACAGAATGCGGGTATGAAGTTATTTTGATTGAGAAGGTGCAGTATCAGGGCAGGGAAGTGAGCTCTACTTATGTGCGGGAGGAAGTCGGTCAAGGAAATATGGAACTGGTTCAAGAGCTATTAGGAACACCATATCATGTGGCGGGAAAAATTGTACATGGGCGAAGATTAGGACACACACTTGGTATGCCGACAGTAAATCTTCTGCCACCAAAAGAAAAGCTGCTTCCGCCAAAAGGGGTATATTATTCATATGTATATCTGCACAGTGATACAGGTGTGATGCCATATGACGACAAACGCTTTGCAGCAATCACCAATATTGGAACAAAACCTACAGTGGATGATCGTTCTGTCATGGGTGTGGAAACTTATATTTATGATTTTGACAGTGATGTGTATGGGGAGGAGATGGAAGTATATTTGCTGTGCCATAAAAGACCAGAAATGCGCTTTGAAGGAGTGGATGCTTTGAAAGCACAGATGGCGCTGGACATTGCAGACGGCAGAAAGTATCATGGATTATAGATATGACAAACTTTATTGTTTATAAATATGAGGGAATGGAAATTACTATTTTTGACAAGAAATGACAGCGGGGTAGGGTGAGATTGTTATTGACAGACTGGGGATTCAGTGATATATTAAATCTGTAATTTATATGTAACAAAATTGTAACATTAATTAGATATTTAATGAAAAGGAATTGATTGGGAGAATGAACAAGAGAAACAGATGGAAGTATACAGGGGCGGTCGCAGGAGCAGGACTTGCAGTCATATTGTTTAGCAGCGGAGTATACGCAAACACCAGTCCGAAAAAAGAAGAGGAAATTCGAGTTATCTCGTTTGATGCTTCAGAAAATAACAGTGAGGAAACTGTGGAGGCAGAAACGCTTTCCACCGAGGAAAGTTCAGAGTCTATTTCCAGCGAAGAGAATTTGACAGAAGACGTAGAAACTGTGCCAGAGAGCAGCACAGAATTGAATAGCACACAAGAAAGTTTTGGTTTGTCGGCAGAAACAGGGGAAACACTTGATAGCACAGAGGAGCCAGAGACACAAGCGACAACAGCAAATTTGGATTTGTCAGCGGGAGCAGGAGAAGTGCTTGACAACACAGAGGAACTAGAGACAGAAGTGACAACAGCAGATTTGAGTCTGTCGGCAGGAGCAGGAGAAGTGCTTGACAATGCGGATGAACAGGCAAAAAGCGCAGAGGTACCACAAGAGTCACAGGAACCCGAAGATCATTGGGGATATACAAATCTTGGGATTGCGCATGTGGATAACCATTTAAATATTCGGCAGGAGCCAAACGAAAGCGGTAAATTAATTGGAAAATTACCAAAGGATGCGGCATGTGAGATTTTGGATATTGATGAGAATGGATGGGCACATATCAAGTCTGGAAAAGTGGATGGGTATTGTAGCACAGAATTTCTCTACATGGGCGAGGAAGCGATTGCACGGGGACGTGAGGTTGCCTCTATGATAGCGGTGGTAAATACACAGACACTAAAAGTAAGAGAAGAACCAAACACAGATTCCATTGTAATCACGCTGATTCCGCAGGAAGAAGAACTGGAGGTTGTCGAGATTATGGATAATGGCTGGGTAAAGTTTTTGTTAGATGATGAGGAAGCATATGTGTCGGGAGATTATGTTGATGTGGAGGAACGACTTGAGAAGGCGGTTACGCTTACAGAGCTAATGTATGGCCAGGGAGTTTCCAATGTGCGTGTAGATCTAGTGCAGTATGCGAAACAGTTTGTTGGCAATCCTTATGTATGGGGAGGAACAAGCTTGACAAAAGGTGCGGATTGTTCTGGATTTACACTGAGTATCTATAAAAAGTATGGTGTGAGTCTTCCACATCATGCAGCGTCACAGGCGCAAATGGGAACAAAGGTGGACTACAGTTCTGCACAGCCAGGAGACTTGGTATTTTATGCAAAGAACGGCCGCATTAATCACGTAGCAATCTACATAGGCAATGGGCAGGTGATTCACGCGTCAAGTCCAAAGACAGGAATTAAGATTTCGAGTTGGAATTATCGTACTCCGGCGGCGATTAGAAGATATCTACCTAATTGATATAAAAACGGTAGAAATGAAGGGAAAAATTGTGTTGCATAATCAAAGTTCCTGTGATATACTAATCAAGTATGCTGTTGGTACAGTATACAGGATGAGCTGATACCCAGTGTCGGGACACTCCGACCCAGACTTGGTATATAGCGGTTATAATAGATTGATTTAATGGAGGATTTTTACAATGATTTCTAAGGAAAAAAAGCAGGCGATTATCGCTGAGTATGGCAGAAAGCCTGGCGACACAGGTTCACCAGAAGTACAGATTGCGATTTTGACAGCAAGGATTCAGGAGTTGACAGAGCATTTGAAGAACAATCAAAAAGACCATCATTCAAGACGCGGTCTCTTAAAAATGGTTGGTCAGAGACGTGGTTTGCTTGACTACTTAAAGGGAGTTGACATCGAGGGATATCGTGCGCTTATTGAGAAGCTTGGTATCAGAAAGTAATTTTTGAATACTTATGCATTTGGAGGAGCGGAATTGTCCGCTCCTTTATGTGCATTCAATCTGTGTGCGATTTGGATAGGAGCTTGTTTCGAGACCGCTGAAAAGTCCATGAATCAATTTTCATAGATTTTTCAGTAGTTTCGACAGGTTCTATCTATATATTTGGTGATTAAAAATCGCCAAATATATAGCCCTCCGGTAGATGCGCACTCGCACGAAAATGTATTGCCGCAAAGCGGCCGTGCTCGGCGCAGATGGCGATAATGAATCGCCATCTATATAATAGAAATTAAGAAAAAATGTTTTGTGAGAAAAGAAAAGGAGCGAAGTAAAATTGTATGGAATACATGACATTTAGTGAAAAGAAGGACAAATCTTACAAATCCTACAGTATGGAGTTGGCAGGACGTACATTGACAATTGACATTGGAAGAGTGGCAGCGCAGGCAAATGGAGCAGCGCTGATGCACTATGGAGATACGACAGTACTTTGTACTGTGACGGCATCAGACAAGCCGAGAGATGGTATTGATTTTTTCCCACTTTCTGTAGAATTTGAGGAAAAACTTTATTCAGTGGGTAAGATTCCAGGAGGATTTAATAAAAGGGAAGGCAAGGCGAGCGAGAATGCGATTCTCACAAGTCGCGTGATCGACAGGCCAATGCGTCCGCTGTTTCCAAAGGATTATAGAAATGATGTCACATTAAACAATATGGTGATGAGCGTTGACCCAGATTGTCGTCCAGAGTTGGTTGCTATGATTGGATCTGCGATTGTCACTTCCATATCAGATATTCCGTTTGATGGTCCTTGTGCGACAACACAGATGGGACTTATCGATGGGGAATTTGTGATAAATCCAAATCAGGAGCAGTGGAAAAACGGTGATTTACAACTTACCGTGGCTTCCACAAGCCAGAAGGTAATTATGATTGAGGCTGGTGCAAACGAAGTGCCAGAGGACAAGATGATTGAGGCGATTTATAAGTGCCATGAGATCAATCAGACAATCATTGCATTTATCAATCAGATTGTGGCGGAAGTTGGCAAAAAAAAGCATGAATATACAAGCTGTGCGATTCCAGAGGAAATGTTTGCTAGAATAAAAGAGATTGTTCCTCCAGAGGAGATGGAGGTTGCAGTCTTTACCGACGAAAAGCAGGTAAGAGAGGAAAACATTCGCAAGATTACCGAGAAACTTGAGGAAGCTTTTGCAGACAATGAGGAGTGGCTTGGCATTCTTGGGGAGGCGATTTATCAGTATCAGAAAAAGACCGTTCGCAAGATGATTTTAAAAGACCATAAGCGTCCTGATGGTCGTGCAATCACACAGATTCGTCCGCTTGCGGCTGAGATTGACATTATTCCAAGAGTGCATGGCTCTGCAATGTTTACGCGTGGACAGACGCAAATTTGTACTGTTACCACGTTGGCGCCATTGTCAGAAGTTCAAAAGATTGATGGACTTGACGAAAATGAGACAGCAAAGAGATATATGCATCACTATAATTTCCCTTCCTATTCCGTTGGTGAGACAAAGCCATCGAGAGGACCTGGAAGACGTGAAATTGGACATGGTGCTTTGGCAGAGAAGGCACTCGTACCTGTGATTCCGTCCGAAGAAGAATTTCCATATGCGATTCGGACAGTATCTGAAACTTTTGAGTCAAATGGTTCTACTTCACAAGGTTCTATCTGTGCCTCAACCATGTCATTGATGGCAGCAGGTGTACCGATTAAGAAGCCGGTAGCGGGTATTTCTTGTGGTCTGGTGACAGGCGAGACAGATGACGATTATATTGTTCTAACCGATATTCAAGGACTTGAGGATTTCTTTGGCGATATGGATTTTAAGGTTGCTGGAACAAAAGATGGCATTACAGCCATTCAGATGGATATCAAGATTCATGGTTTGACCAGACCGATTGTTGAGGAGGCGATTGCAAAGACAAGAGATGCCAGAATGTACATTTTGAATGAGATTATGCTTCCGTGTATCAGTCAGCCTAGAACAACTGTTGGTGAGTATGCGCCAAAGATTATCCAAACGAAGATTGATCCAGAGAAGATTGGTGATGTGGTTGGACAGAGAGGCAAGACAATCAATACAATAATTGAGCAGACTGGGGTAAAGATTGACATTTCCGATGATGGTTTTGTGAGCATTTGTGGTACCGATCAAAAGATGATGGATAAAGCGTGCGAGATGATTAAGATTATTACGACAGACTTTGAGGCTGGTCAAGTATTTAAGGGCAAGGTAGTTAGCATTAAGGAGTTTGGCGCATTTCTTGAGTTTGCACCTGGAAAAGAAGGCATGGTTCATATTTCTAAAATTGCAAAGGAGCGCATCAATCATGTTGAAGATGTGCTGACGCTTGGTGATGTTGTTACGGTAGTGTGCCTTGGTAGAGATAAGATGGGGCGTATTAGCTTCTCAATGAAGGATGTAGCGCAACAATAATATATAGTAGAATTGACATGAGGGAGACACCTATAAATAGGAGTCTTCCTTTTTTATGCACACGGACGCGGAAAGGAAATGTGCAGCTAAAAAATAGAAATCATCTGAAACTTTTTGTACTCTCGTTACCCTATTTAAATGAAGGGAGTTTAAAATCCCTGATCCGGTACAACACAGTGCCAAGGATATCCAAAAGAACTATTATAAGTAGTTGTCAATGTTATAATACCGGAGGAGGACAATGAAACAAGAAGAACTGGAATTTTATATTAATACATATGGCAGAGATTTATATTCGTTTTGCTGTTGTGTGACACATAGTCGTCAGGAAGCGGATGATTTATATCAGGACACGTTTTTTAAAATGTGTGAACAAGAGCTGACTATCAAGACAAATCCGAAAAGTTTTTTGATGGGAGTTGCATTGAATCTTTATCGAAATTATAAGAGAAAAATGTCTGTGCGACAGCGCATTGCAGGAATTAGTACATCTTTAGATGATTATGTTGAGAGTATCCCTATGGAGGGATTATTGACTGAAGATATGATAATTTCCAAAGAAGAATGCCAGATTGTGCGGGAGACTGTCAGAAAGTTACCAGATAAGTATCGGCTTGTGATTCTCTTATTTTATATGGAGGAACTTTCACAAGCGGAAATTGCGAAAATGTTGCGGATTTCTGAAAGTGCGGTAAAGACAAGGATACACAGAGCAAAGAAAATTCTAAGGGGAAAGTTGGAGGGGCTAATATGAAGAGTAGAATAGAGTTGTTATTGGAACAGGCTTTGACTCCGATGGAATTGCCAAAGCAAGAATTAAATGACCAGATTCTTCAGAAGGTAAAGGAGAAACAGGATATGAAAAATAATCAGGTATGTTACAAAAGTAGGATTTCCATTGCGGCGATGGCGACAGCATGTATTTTAATATTGTGTTCTAGCACAGCATTTGCAGTGTACAAATACTTATCGCCCGCGGAGGTAGCGACAGAGACAGATGATGATACGCTGCGGGAAGCATTTTTGAGTGAGGAAGCAATTTTGGTAAATGAGACGCAGGAAAGCGGCGGATATAAAGTTACGCTTTTGGGAAGTGTTGCTGGCAAGAATATTAGTGATTTTATGGAAATGAATGACAATGGGGAAGTTTTGGATAACAGAATTTATACGGTGGTAGCGATTGAGCATGTTGACGGAACACCAATGCCAGATACAAGTTCTGATGATTACGGAAAAGAGACATTTTATGTATCACATTATATCCGTGGATTAGATCCGAATGTTTACAGTTTGATGAGTATGGGAGGTGGATATACAGCATTTGTCAAAAATGGTATACAGTATCGGATTTTAGATATGGATAATATTGAAATGTTTGCGGATAAAGGGATTTATGTAGGTGTTAGCACAGGGACATTTTATGATGCGGATGCTTATGTATATCACGTGGAGACAGGAGAAATAAGTCGCAATGAAAATTATTCTGGTGTAAATGCACTGTTTCGGCTTCCGGTCGATGAGAGCAAGGCTGATTCTGTAGCTGCAGCGGCTTATTTAAAGGCATTTGAAGACGCTATGAATCAACCACCAGAACCGATTGAGAAGGATGCTGTGGATTTGAGTGTAGATGCATTTATGGAAAAGTTGACGCCAGAGAATATTGATGAGTATGCTGCGCCAGTGGAATCGACAAGACAGATTTGCACGATTGATAAAGAAAAAATGGTTTATTATTCTTACAAAATGGATAACAGTGAAGGAGATGAGGTAGTGGCATCAAGTGGGGCAGTAGCATTTGAGACTTTGTTTCCAGATGGCAAGACTGGAATAAGTCCTGTTTTTAACTGTGACTATTCAGAGAATGGGCTTGCAGATTTGTGCATTGATGTATTTATATTAAATGATGATGGTACAGTTACTTATATAGTTTATCAGCCAAAGAATGTGTAATTTTTCTATCTGTGCGATTGAATCCTTTAAAATAATTCAACCACACAGATGGTAATTTTTTTAAACTTGACATAGGATGTCATATTTTAATAGATATAATGTAGTTATTCAGTGACAAAACTGTAGGAAAATAACTGAATCACTACATTATTATGAAGGAGAATGAGAATATGGCAAGACCGACAACAAAAGTAGATTTAATGGAGGCTGCAAACAGTGGCTATGAGGAACTGAAAAGTTTTATTGTATCAATGACAGAACAGGAATTATCAACACCGTTTGATTTTTCTAAGGATGAGAAGAAAAAAGAAGCGCATTGGCAGCGTGACAAGAATCTTAGAGATATTTTGATACATCTATATGAGTGGCACAATCTGACTCTAAATTGGGTGGCGTCCAATCAAAAGGGCGAGGCGAAACCTTTGTTGCCAAAGCCGTATACTTGGCGGACCTACGGTCAAATGAATGTGTTTTTCTGGAAAAAGCATCAGAACACGTCTCTGGACGAGGCAAAGGAATTGCTAGAGCAGTCGCACCAAGAAATTATGCAACTGGCAGAGCATTTTTCTAATGAAGAATTGTTTTCAAAGGGAGTTTTTGATTGGGTAGGAAACAGTCCACTTGGTTCTTATTTCGTGAGTAATACATCAAGTCATTATGCGTGGGCATTAAAAAAGCTTAAGGCACATCGGAAAAATTGTAAGGCTGGAAAAGGATAAAAAGCTCTTTTCCTTGTCTGAAACGTTGCTGCGTGAAAATAAATCGAAGCAGAGAAAGGCATTTCCCTGCTTCGATTTTTTCTCTGCACGAGTCAGATTGTTGGCTGATGTAGGACAAAATAATCAGCATAAGTTTTGTGATCGTGACCTCCAATCAGCTTTTCTTGCGAGGCAACAAAACCTAATCTTTCAACAGCAGCTTTGCGTTCTGTCGCAAAGGATTTCACTTTGGTGGCAATCATTTGACAGTCAAATAATTCTTTTGCCTGCGGTACAATCAAGGATAGAATTTCATAGATAATATGCTCTTGTTCATAATCACTTCGCAAATCGAGTCGTAAGATTCCGCAGTTGTTAAAATAGTCTGCTGCAATACGGCGAAACAATTCTATTGTTCCTACTGCGTGTTGGATACGTTTGTCAATAATCGTCCAGCGCACAAAGCCTTTTTGATTGTATTCTTGCAACCAAGCTTTGATAGCTCCCTGCATATGTTCGATTAATGTGTAATGAAAAGTGTCTCCATTGCAGTTATCGCTGTTAAAGTATGGCACTGCTTTCTCGTCAGAATATACCAGAAACAAATCGGCGGCATCTGAAGTTTCAACAAGCCTTAATTGGTAGTTTTCATTTTCAAATATAGGACATTTTTCATAGGGACTTAACATTGTATTACCTCCTAATTTTTTATGTGTAGACCCGTGTGCAAGTAGGGAAAGATAGACTTTATGCGTCATTGACGGTGAAAGCGGCTATACATAGAAACTACCGACCAGCATCAGCCTGAAAATATAGGCAGATAGAAAAAGTGGTCCGCACTTGCAACTAATGTTAAACCGTTTGTAGATATTGTGCTTCGGGTACAATTCTGTCCTATCGTTGCACTTAGCTAACTACTCTATATTTAATGCATTGTAATAAAGATATAAAAGTTGTAGTGTTGAGGGTCCAATTGCACATAAGAGTGCAAATTTGAGTTTGGCCGTAGGCTAATGATGAGAGTATAAGTTGGATTGGGTGCACTATGAAGAAAAAAATAGCAGATCTACTAGCCGTTAAAACAAATATATTCGAAGTGTTCATTGTTGCGGTATTAATTGCCTTGGGCGTAAATATACTGTCATCAGGCGTTGTTGGTTATTTTAACTTGTCATTTTTGAAAATGATTGTTGTTGGTGCGCTACTAATAATTTTAGGTGCCACAATCTTTCTGCGTAACGCCTATCCTATGAATAATGGGAAATATGATTTTGAGGGGGTTGTGTGTTTAGACAATGAAAAAAAAGAGTTGATATCAATTGAAGGCTACGATTTTTCCGAAGAGGTTAGCCGTTACCTAAAAGGATTATGCGCGGAAAATAAGGCTATTCATAAATCATGGACTGAGGGGCCAATTGGTTATGCTTTTGATTTTAAAGGGAAGGGGATAAATAGCAAAAAAATGAAAGCAAATGCACTATTTATTGAGGCGATTGAGTATTATGTTTTAAGAAAACTTGCTCTTCATTTAAGTAGCTATTTTAATGATGATGAATCTTTTTCCGATGATTATTTGGTTAAACTAGATAGGAAAAGTATTCCTGATGTTCTTATGGGGAATAGATTTATTGATACTTTTTCTAGAGCTATGGATGAACGTGAGCAATTTATGGATTATAGTTCTTTACCATCTATAGGTAAAGTTGTATATGCATATGGCAATGGAGGCGCAATTTTTGACCATTTTGAAATAGTTCTTCCCAAAAGTAGTTCGCTCACAAGAGAGAGCGACTCTAGTATAAGTATTGTTACTAAAAGATTTAAGATTAATTATCGCCCTGTGTTCGAGGGATTCGGGGCTAATCTACCAATGAAATTTGGAAATCTTTATTTGGGTAGAGAGTTTAATTCATTTTCAACTTATTCAGTAGGTTTGGTAGTTACAGTGGATTTTAATGCCAAGTCTTTATTAACAACTAAGGGATGGGAATATTATTGGTGGCTTGATTCGTTTTTGGGAGAATTGGAACAATCATTTTCTAAAAAAATGTTTTTATCTAAAATATCTTGGGAGCAAAATGCAGCAATGTTTCTTATGCTTGAAAATAAGAGTAAAATGCAGCACAAGAGAGAGAATTTTTAGACAAATAAAAGCAGTCTAAATATCTACATACAGGAAAATGTTCGCATCTGTCTAATGGTGAACAATAGTGGCTGTAAAGGCTGTAATTTGGGTTCGCTATGTGCTGCATGCATCGGTTGGGCTCACTGCTTATAACAGACATTAATTTTATGACAGAAAGACATTCATGCTAGTTGGAATATGCATAAAACTTCCTCTACACTGTGTTTGTATACAGTGTTATTTTTAACTGTATGAATAAACAGTGT
>ERZ808041.1064-NODE-1064-length-12664-cov-12.823230_pt1 | contig 12664 bp, 3 predicted proteins | sample MGYA00380192_ERZ808041 | MGnify/ENA primary metagenome ERZ808041 (study PRJEB31490, sample SAMN06133412) | mouse gut metagenome | isolation source: Z1_1 | host: mice | place: China: Chengdu | collected 2015-05 ... | reverse complement strand
AAGTATTCATAGTATAATCTCCTTTCCGCTTCCGAAAAGGATAACCGAGGACTATCCCCATACTGTCTACTCTGACTGAAAATATTTTATCATATCTGACAGAATAAGACAATAAATGTTTTTAATATCAATTGTTTTTATGCGAAAGAGAATGATTAATGAAAACGAAAGAGGAGAGTATATAACTTTACAGTAATCAAAGGTAAAACTATCAGAACTGAATACTGAAATAGACAAGCTGCTAAATGCCCCTCGCAAACAGTTGAATTTATCATGCATCTTCATACTGTTGGACTTCATTTTGAATTTGATTCTCCGACCTTCTGGATGTTTACGATAATCGGAGACAAATTTCTATGTTTTGCACAAAATCTGTCAGCATATTCTTTTCGGTACGACTTCCTGTATCCTTTTTTTCTGCTCCACGGCAAGCCCTGCATCAGCCATGTGAACTGTTCCGGCGTAATCTCACGGGCTTGTGACGCCGCCCTTGGTCACTGGAAGCGTCCCGCTTCCAGTTTTTTATGCGCAAGGGTGCGTAAGGAAATTAGCAGCCTTGCTGCACGCACCTTGCGCTGCGAGTAGGGGAAGTAAACTTCCCTACTCGATTAAACAAGCACGAAGCCGTCGCCTTCGCATGAAAGCCCTTTGATGCGGTCTGTCTGCCTGTCGCAGAACAAAAAAGACAACCTTTTTGAAATGGATCTAGTGAAAAATGATCCTGTACAACCCTAGCCAGTCCGTCTATTCCATAACGGAGAGCTGTATAGCCATACGTCAAATAAATTCGGCTGTATCGTTTTACATTACCAAGCATTGGCCAGTGCCTCCATAATTTTTGCAATAAAATCTGCCGAAGCAGATTCACTTTCCATGCATTCCTTTATGAGCATGGCCCAGCACTCTGCGGTTACATCGTGTTTTAAATCTGACATTAACAGCACCTCACTTTCAAAACTGATATTAATTTTCAAAGCTATGTACATGAACTATGAAAAGTGATATTCGTTTTCACAGTTTCAATGGTAACTAATAATAGCCTTGAGATAGATTATTCTCAAGGCCATTATATACAAATTTCTTCTATTATGCACGGTACGCACTTTTTACCGTTTACCAGAGCAATGTCGGAAATCCAATAAATATGAAGTGAAATAAAAACTGAAGCAAATCTGTTACTATCATACAGGTTTGCTCCAGTTTTGTATAGGTACTCGCGTTTTACTGTTTACTTGACTAACATCTAAAAATATAAAAGGGCTGGAAAAATGTAATTTGGTCAACTTCATTTTTTGACAGCCCCTTTTTGTACAGATCCGTACAGAGAAATGATATCACTGACAGACCGCACAAGCCGAGCAGGGAAAAAACTTCCCTGCTCGATTTTTGTTTTAATCTCTTTCAACAATACGAATGAGAATCATTACTCCTCATCTGAATAATCAGGTATATATTCTCCGCGCATTACATTTACTGTGTACTTTATTGCTCTTTCATGAATATAATGAGATGTCTCAAGATAAATCTTTTGACCGGCTTTAAGCTCATATGTGATAGCAAAGTTATTGTTTTCTTGACCTCCATCATCATCTAGCACATTATAGTAATAGTTTTTTCCATTATATTCATAACTATTTCTAGTTTTTTGACCTGAATATAACCAAACTTTCGGATCGCCTTCATTATCTGACGAATAGAAACTATATTCTCCATCGCTTGGCGCTGTAAAGGTAAACCATACACTCTCGCCTTGCTCTACTGTAGTTTCAATAGAATCTCCTACTCGTAATGTTGTCGTCTCTGGTATTGGGTCGCCTTCCTGAACATTAACTACTGCCATACCACTGTATCCATTTACCTTCAGAAATACTGTCTTATCTTTCATAATGAAAAACTGTTGGTTCCCAGAAGAGTTGCAAGAAACATTGTCTCCTGAAAGATTATCTGCATAGTATGTCAAATTACTATCATTAGAAGTAAAAATATAGAATCCATCTTCTGGTGCCTTAAATGCCACTGGCTTCACAGAAACATCTTCTAAGTCAATCGGTTTTGAACCAAGGATCAGTTCATCCATTGCATCAGTTGCCACCTTAATAACTGCATCCTGTTTATTTCCAAAGTTCTCTACTCTAATATATAGTACAGAACCCTCTGCAATAATAATCGGATCACTCATGTTAGACCATGATACAAGATCAAAATATTTTTGCATAGAGATGGTTGCTGCTTCTGTAGTAAAGGTATATTGACCTGTCTTTGCAGCTTTGTATGCATACCACTTTACTTGACCTTTTTCCAAAGGAACTGTAAATTCTTCACCAGATGCATCTTCTGTTTGGAGTGTTGTTATCGTTACTTTTGCAACTTGGCTATTCTCCGCACCATTATAAGAAAGTGTATATGTATATGGCTCATCCTCTCCTGGAGTATACTCAAACAATATATTATCTTTATAGTTATCAATTAATGTCACATCACTGCCTGTACAAGATACAGTATATCTTCCTGTTTCTGGTGCTTTAAATGACAATACACTTACTCTGTCCTTTGCAACTGTAACATCTATAGTCTTATCAAGTTCTAGCTCAACAGGTACAATCTGCCCTGCTGTCACTGTAAACTTTGCCTCTGCATCGCCATTATTAGTTATTGTAAATATCAGTCGGTCATTTGCATCAATTGATTCTGTAAAATACAATCTATTTTCTGTCTCAATTGTATTATACCGATCAACACTAAGTCCCTTTGCTGTAGAAGTACGGAAATCATACGTACTAGTTACATAAGAATTAAATACAAATGTTGCAGATTCTCCTATTTTAAGCGTTACCTCATCTGATGGCTTATCAAGCTTTAATTCATGAATCACACCCTTTGTAACCTTAAGCGTTCCATCTGTTACAACACGAATCAACAGCGTTTCTTCTGCTTCCAGCATATTTCCATTTGACCAGTAATCACTATTTGTCTTATCTGGAATATATTTCTGTATATTATTGTAGCCTTCAAATGTATAACTTGCAAAAGCAGGTGCTTTAAATACATAATATGCCTCTGTCTGATTCTCAGCAAATTTTACTTCTGTTGTTCCAGTAATACCATCTTCACCAAGCTTTAATTCTTGTGTTGGAAGTACTACGGGTAATTTTACAGAAGCACTCTGCTCTTTTACTTCTGAGGTTAATACGTTCACATAGAGTACATCACCCTGGTCAAAATAATCCTTAGAAGATACCGGATCTTTTCCAGAGCCGATCTTCTTATACCACTTAACACTTGCTGTATTGTTTTCCTTTGCTGCACCTTCTAAAACATATCTGCCCGCTGTCTTCACTTCAAAGCGATACCATACTGGTGCTGCTTTTGTTACTTTAACATCATCTACATTGCCGGTTAATGGTTGTGCAACAATAGGTTTTACAATAATATTACCTGTCACATCACCATTTGCTGTTATAGTAATTTTTTTGGTTGCATCATTTGTGTTATTTACTGTTGTCCAGCTTTCTGCACCATAATAATATACATCACGAATGCCATAATCATTAGAAACATTACCTGTTACAGAAATAATAGGCTTTGACTCATTTTCTTTCACTGCTGTTGTATTCTCCACAACAACAGAATATCCTAACTCACTGTTTTCTGGTATTGTAAACAGATAGTCTATTTCTTCGCCCGATTTCATAGTAAATGATGCTGACTTATTCGCTGTTAATGGCAGTACTTTCTTCTTTGTTACTGTTAGTGTGCCCTTAACTGCAGTCTCTGTATTTTGCGTTATCTTGAAGTAGTGTATACTCGTACCTGAAATCGTCAAAGGTAATGAATCGTAACAATATCTTAGGTCTGTTCCATAATATGCTGATGCACTGCCAGTGTCTTTATCAGGTATCCATTGAACAGTATACGTATCATTTCCTGTTCCTGCAAAGGAATAATAAACATCACTCTTCTCTTTGGCAATCGATACTGAGTTAGCACCTTCTTTTAACGGTGTTGCCGATATCTCGTTTACAAAGAATGTTGCTGCTGTTGTCACGTCGTCAGCACTTGTCCATGATGTAACTTCTGTCTTAAATACAATTGTCTGTCCTGCATTAAGCATTACAATATTTGATACTGTATTGTTTCCTACGGAATATGAAGGCTCATAATTATCATACTCGCCAAAAACATCATCAACGCTTCTTGCATTTACTTCATGTGTACCCTTATCCGCTGCATTTTCTGTGACAGTTGTACCAAACTGATAATATCCAGTTTTCTTAACAGTAAATGTATACCAATCTTCATATCCATTCTTCAATGTCAGATTGACGGGTGTACCTGCTGTTAGAACCTTCGTACCATCTACCTTTGTTATACTAATAGAAGCATCTTTATCATCAGTATCTGCAGTTACTTTAATGTAAATTGTATCACCTGGTTTTATGTCAGTATTTCTTCCGTCATCATAAACTATCAATTCATTTCTTGAATAAATTTCTTGATGCTTGCTGTTATACCAAGCGCTCCGACCATCTGTTACATTAAATACATACTTATTGGTTCCTTTTTCTTCTGGAACAGTCCATGTAAATGTTGCAGAAGTATTCTTTGTCACTTTCTCCGGCGCTGCTCCTGCTGACAATCCCTTCACTGCTGTAGATGTTACTTTAATTGTCACTGGAATTTCTGGTTTCTCTGCAGTAATTGCGACTGTATCCTTTAATGTAAGCTTAATTACAATCGTCTCACCAGATTCCATAAATAATGTAGTCTTATTGATAGTTTGCGTTGCATCTTCCCCTACTCTCGCACTCATTGTCATTACTTCTGTATTGGGGCTGATTACTGCACCGCCATCATAGTACTCCCTATTACCTGTTGCTGACAAATATACTGCTTCAACATCATCTGGTGTTTCAAATGTATAATCACCTGTAGCCGCTGCTGTAAACTTCACATATTGTGCTTCCTTAGCATTGTCTTTTGTGAATTTCACTGTAACACCAGCATCACCTACCTGAAGTGGTAGATTTTTGGAAGTATCCCTGTAAGATACCCATAAGTTGTTGCCTTTTGTTACATAAATAAATACAGTCTCGCCTGCTTTCAGACCCAATTCAAGTTTATTGTTACCGCAACCAGCTTCCTCATTATTACGCATATACTTTTGAATATTTGTATTGCTCTCAAATATATAGTAATTATCTTCTGACGCTGTAAATGTAATCCATGAATCAGATTCCGCTTTTAGTGGTACATTCTTGGTATTGGCAATTGTTAATTTTGTAAAATCTGTGTAGTCTGTTATCTTTAATGTAAATGTACCCACCACACGGAAGTAAATCTTCTGACCTGCTTCCAATTTGATTTTATTAGTTCCAGAATTATATACTTTGCTCTTATCTCCATAATAAAGTGTATACGAATTACTTACATTAAATGTATACTCACCAAATGTTGGAGCTGTAAACTGCACCCATGTGCGATCTTCTCTATTACCATCTATCAGGTAATTATCATCATATCTCACTGAAACAGGATTTGATAATGTCAATACTTCAAGACGTCCCTCATACAATGGATCATACATTGCAATTATATCATCATAGAAACGATTTCCGCTTTCCTCATAATCGCCGCCATATGCAGGTGATCCCTTACCTACAGCCTTCACTGCAATAAGATATCTTGCAATTACTTTCTTGGTAATCTTTGAAGTAACTGTTATAACAGTAGTACCTTGCTGTACTGCTTTTAAAGTGGCAGAGAAAGATCCTGGATTTGCTTTCACAGAAGCAACTTTTGTATTGCTACTCTTCCATGTCAGTGTATCTGTTCCTCTAGTTTGCGCAAGATAATTATCTTCCTCATTCTTTAATACAGCACTTAATGTATAAGTATTACCTGATGTTAAATAAGGTTTATCACGCAATGAATCACCTGACCAACCAATTCCAATTTCAATACCATTATATTGATTTGGATTCAAAATATTCTGATATGATGCTGGAATATTAGTGGTCTTTGTCTTTGTAGATGCCGGTTTTGCTGCTTCCTGTCCATGATAAACCGGAGTTACAGTTATTGTATAGGCAGAAAGTCTGACAAGCTTATCTGTTGTGATTGTATAGGCATATGTTTTTGTCTTCTCAAAGTATTTGAAATTATCATCGCCATACAGATCACCTACTATAGATCGCTGTTCTTCCTGAATCCATGGTTGTGATGCAATATTTCTAACAATATTGTTCCATGCATCCTCTCTCCATGCAAGTTTCTTATATACAACACTTCCTCTTGCATCTTTAACTTCAATGTTAAATGCTTCTGCATGTCCTGTATGACCAAAATTAATCGTAATATGCTTATCATCTACATAAGCTGTCTTTAAGCTCTTAACACCATCCAATGCTGCTGTTGACAATTCCATCTGCACTTCTGCAGGTGTTATGTTTGATCCACTTTCTTGAAGAACTGTCCAGTCCTTTACCGTCAATGCAAACTTACCAGATTTCGCCTCAATCGCTGTAATGATCCATTCACCAAAACGAAGAGAGCCATCTACTGATGGATATGTATAAATTTCTTTGGAATCATTATAATCACTACCATCAATGCGATGCAGTTCAAATCCTGCTTCCTTTGCCTTTGCAATATCTTCATCACTAATCGTAATCAAATTTGACCAGTAATTTGGAACCTTATTTTTGCCCTGTTTGTATTCCAGATAATCCGCAAGCCGAATTCCATCTCCAACTTTCAGCGGTTTTACTTTCTTCGCTGTTATGGTATCTGGTTGTGCAGTGATATGTAGCCTTGTCTGTCCCTTAATCCCATTATCCGCAACTACCCATAAAGTTACTACAGCCTCACCATTGCGTCCAACACCTTTCAGTGTGATTTTTCCACTGTTATTGATTGTAGCATATTGTGATGGATTGGTCTGCTTTTTATTCTGAATAATTGGCTCTGCACCATCTGTTATATAGTATGAAAGCTTTGGCCCAAGATAACGGTTTGTCAGTTCCGCCGCTTTCAGTGGAAGTGTAAATATTTCCAGTCGATCCTGAATTTCTGCTGACTCATCATATGGTTTCAATGGGAATTTTCCACATACAGAAAGTTGTGCACTCTTATCAAAAAGACTTACTGTATATTCTGCCTCCTCAATAGAGTCATAATAATAACCATATTCATTTACATAATATTTAACAGGATTCTTTGGATCTTCCATATTAAACCATGGATATAATTCTTCTACTTGTACCTTTGTGGTATCAAATGTTTTCACACTTCCCGCATAAGAAAGTGTAACCTTTGAATGACCATCCGCAAGTGCTCTTACTGCACTGACATTTCTAACGTACACTACATAAGATCTCTGTGCACTTAATTCTTCCAAAGTCTTAACATCCAGTTTCAAGGTTGCATTATAATCACTCTTGTATGAATATACAGGTGCAATTGCAAAAATTCCCCTCCACTGTCCATTCGTCATCTCTGAGATTGCCTGCTCAAAGTCTGCTGGTTTCCACTTCTTCTTAGCAGGATCATCAGTAGCATCTACAACATAGATCTCTCTGCGATAACCATCGTTTACATGTGTAAACTGTACTGTTGCTGTTTCGTCTCCAACAATCACTTTCTTCACCGCAGGAGCAGTTACTTCTGTCACAGTAATTTTAGTTTTCGCAATTTTAACGCCCTTACCTGTTATTTCCTCAAAGGTCTTCCCATCTGCGGAAAGGCGTACTGGATATGCCTCTACTGTTACCGCTGTTGGTTTTTTATCCTTTGTAGCAAGTGCAGTCAGACGTCCTGTTTCAGTATCAATTACTGCAATGCCTTCTCCATCTACCACACGATAATTAATCTGGACAACATCACCAAGCTGTGCTTTTGTAATCTTAACATCTAGCTGTTGTGTTTCCCCAACTGCCATCTTCGCCTGTACACCATTAAATGCAAGAGACTTCGGCGCAACTGCCTCTCTCAGATTCGATTCCAGTACCGCATTGGTCAGATCAAGTTTAAAGTTCTCTGTATAGCCTTCTTCCCATGCAATGCTAAAACTTCTCTCGGGTTTTTCGATTTCTCCGCTCTCCGCATCACGAACTACTGGGAATAATGCGACAATATGATATCTATTATTTACATAGTCATCGAACTCATCAGAATAATGTTGCACCCGATATTCTTCCAGTACATAACCGCCTGCATTCTTAATGCTGTTCTTATAAGTAAATAATTGTTTTGCAATCTGATCACTTGTAAGTTCCTCTGAAAATTCCATTGGTGAAACAATTTCAACTGCAATATAGTTCTTATCCATTGGAATCTTTTTTCCATCAGAATCACTTAATTCAATATAATAATTTTTGTAAGCAAATGGAATTCCTTCACGCGGTTTAATATTGTAAGTACCTTCGCTGTCTCTCTCTACATAGAGATCAACCCAACCATTATTATCACCATCTTCAAGGAAAGCTGCACCACTTATTTCTGATTCGCCACGGTTAATCTTCTCTACTGATGCTGGCTTGTAAGTAATACGATATGATGCTGCATACTGTGCAAATAATTCATTATTTTCTCTCAGTTTTACAGTATAGTTTTTGCCATATCGAATAAGTGGATTAGAGTTACGTTCATTATCCCTGTAAATGATAGAAGAAAAATCACATACGATCTCGTTCCCATCATCTGGATCCTCTCCTGCTAAGATAGCATAACCTTCGTACCCTTCCCACTCTCCTGTAAATGCATTCTTTCTTTCGCCAGCGGTATACCGAAACAGTGGTTGATCACTAGCTGGTACTGAACTTCCTTCGTTTGCAGCTTCAAAGTTTATTCCCTGCATAAGGGTAGACACCGGCTGCCCTGCTGTAGCTTCATTCAATACCGGCGTTGCAGTAACTTCAAATGGTTTGATTGTGAATGTATACGGTTTTCCATTTGAATCTGTAACTGGCTGCCATTCAAATGCTTTATAGTTATCATTTCCAGAGAAAGAAACATACAACTCATAGGTTCCACCAAATACTGCATCTTGAGTAGATACATACTTACTAGCTTCCTTCCAGTACCATTTCACATTTACAGCGCCAACTACGTCCTCGACATCCTTATTTAAAGGTATATCTGCAATTGGATTTTCTGTTGCCTTATCTTTCAGTACAATCAGACCTTCCGGCAGACTCTCTGCGATTGCTTCGCCATTATAAATTCTGCTCTGTGGCATTTTCTGTGCATCCACAGAAATCTCGATCTCGTTTGCACTAAATTTGATATCACTCAACTGTGTATGGTATTGATAGCTTTTCTTCTCAGAATCCCATGATTCCTTATTTTTATTGGTATAGTTAGACCACTTACCAACAATCTTACCATCTGTATCATAAATATAATCAGATGGATCATAAAGAATGGCACGTGCTTTATAAATATAAGGATTTGTCTTATCATTTATAAATTCTCCTGAAGAACGAACATAATTTTCTGGCTTATCCTCTTTATTTGTTCCATCAGGATTCTTATCCAGATTCAAAGCATTCCACTGAAGGAAAGAATCCCCTCCTTCTTCGTCATAAGGAATTCTCCAATTCAGTTTATCTGCCTTTGCTGGGTCAAAACCTTCCTCCTTGTTATCCGGCAGCATATAGATACTATATCCTATTCTGGAAGATGACTCATTAAATTCCCATATTTCATCACCATACTCCGCATACTGTGTATCTGCAACAATCATAAGTTCTTGCTGCTTAATCAGGAAATACACATCTGCTGATGATGGTTTATTCTTAGGCTCATCAGAACTGTCTTTGTATTCAATATGTAGCCGATAAATTCCTGCGTCCTGAGGAATATATACACCTTCACCGTAATCTTTAAATGACTTTTCTAACCGTTCTTTTGCCTGTCTCTTATCTGCACCTTCATTTACAGTATTATCTGTATGACGATACGCCTCATAATAATCAAGATTACCATGCTGCCATGTATACTGAATATCCTTGTGGGTATTATTAATATCGCTGGTCACTATTGCTTTCTTATAAGAAGCTCTGCCTTCTTCGTCGGTATCAAAAAAGTAGGAACCATCAAATATTTTCCACGCCGGATTATCAATCTCACCAGTTCCATTCTCAAATGGTTCGACAATCTTGCTGAAATCTATTTTTGTTTCTGTACGGTTTACCAATTCTACAATCAGTGTATTATTTTTTAATGTATCTTCATCTGCTTTTACACAATAATTTTTCTCTGCAGAATTAGTAGTCGTATCTGTAATATCTACTGGATTAGTAAGTTTACCCTCAGAATCATATATCGCTTTTTTGCCAGTAAACTTCACACGATACTGAATGGGTCTCTCCTCTGTACCTGTTGACAACAGACCATTTGTATACTTTGTCCATGCTGACCACTGCTCATCTTCAGAAGCGCCTTCCTTAATATCTGCAGCAGCCTTTTTCTGTCTCATTTCCAGCTCAAATACTGGACTGAAGTATTGTGTCTTATTGTTTTCACCATAAGATACTCCGAAGAAATCCACAGGGTCCACAGGATATTTCTTATACTCTGTTTCCCCCTGCAAAAGTGAGTATTCTGTCTTTGCCAGTGCCTCATCTACCGCAGCCTTATCCATTCCTTCTGCCAATGAAATCTTGGTTGGCTTCAGTATAAGCGCAGCAGAATCAATTGTCACTTTAATTGGGTCACTGTAACTCTTCTTATACTTTCCATTTTCACCAGAATACACATAGACCAAATAATACTCGCCAGCATCTTTAGGATTTTCGGTCATCAAAGTATACCTGTCCTCTAAAAATTCAAACTGAGTATCCTCGTCTATCTCAGGAAAGTTCGTATTATTAATCTTTCTTTCCCGTGTGTACCATTTCGGACTTACCAGTGCTTTCGCACTTTCCTGCTCGTCAATTGCAACATCTTTTCCATCTTTATCTGTAGCAGTCACTTCAAAGCTGGCAACATTCTTTGCAACCTCTTCTACAGTCAGTTCTTTTTCGTCAAAATCTTTGCGAATCTCTGTTCCAGGATTATTCAGAGTAACAAGAACCTTCGTTTCTGTAAGTCCTGCAAACTCAATACTATAATACTTCTTCTCGGTTTCACTGTTGCAATCTACTTCATAATTTGCAGCAGCAGAAGTATCAAGTGCTACTTGAACCGTAAATTTATACTTTTTCTCACTATTAAAGTACACATCTTCCGTTGCTTTATGTGTACCATCGTCGCCCACTTCGTAGACAACAATATCTTCCGGCTTCAAATCGTACAACGCCTTATTATAATCATTGTCTTCCGAAGTAACTAAACAATAATTTTCTGTAATAGCCGTCTTAAATTCACTGATTTTACTTCCTGTTTTTACTTCTTTATTGATAGAATTCTGCAACTTAAATATCAACTCTGCCTTTTCAATATTAAAGTAAATATCATCTTCTGCCTTACCGCAAACACCATCTATTGGATCGAGTGACAGATGCAGCGTATAACTGCCGACTTCCTTAGGAAGTCCTTGTATAACTTCTTCGGTACCTGTCTTCTTCCAATCAAATGCAAGATACGGTTTGAGCGCATCAGTCCTATCTTCATCATTGACATAGATTTTAACAGCATTTTTCACTGCGCTTATAACATTGTCAAAAGAATTACCCGATTCTTTATAACTAATATTATATGTAAGCTCAGTCTTATCATTCTGTTGCTTAAATTCAGAAGAGAGACTCAATCTTAAAATCTCTATCTTTGTGCTGGTGATTGTTTCGCCAGCTTCCTGCATCTCTTCTTCTGTAGTTGTGCTTTCCTCAGCCACTTCTGTGGTTTCAGAAACGGTTGCATCCTGGCTTGGCTCCTCAGTGGACACGCTTGACTCGTTATCCTCTTTGGACTCTTCCGTAGATGCTGGTGTCTCGCTGTCCTCCTTGGATTCCTCAGTGGACGCTGGTGTTTCGCTGTCCTCCTTGGATTCTTCTTCGGATGCTGTCACCTGCTCATCCTCTTTGGACTCTTCAGCGGACGCTGGTGTTTCGCTGTCCTCTGCGGGTTCCGCTTCAGATGGCTCTGCTTCGCTGTCGCCCTGCTCGCTTGCAGGTTCCGCAGCTTCCGTGGCAGTCTGTTCATCTGTAGTATCTTCCACAGAGCCCTCGACTGCCACTGCATTCTCTGCAGCCATTGCTGTCGCTGGCATTGACTGGAATATCATTGCCACGCTCAGTATGACTGGGAGTGCGCGCTTGGAAAAAGCGTGTTTAAACAGTTTTCGTTTAAACATTTTCATAACCTCCTTTTTAATTGGGGGAGTGGACATAACCGCCACTCGTTCATTGTATCTGTCAGTGCTCCTGGTGAAAAGCGCTGATCGTACAAAGTAATTATACTAAACATTTCACTTTTTTGTAACCCTTTTTTAATATTATATTTATTACTATTTAAACAAATATTGATGCAAATTGTTGGAAAATCTTGTCTCATTTGTCGGCATATTCCTTTGTTTTCATCATATTGCACATATATTATATTTCTTTTTGTTTAACTTTTCTAAACAGCATTTCTATAGAAAAAAGTTTAGTTACTGTTCAGACAGGACTTAGCATTTACTGCTAAGTCCGTGAGAAAACATACCAGCAGCGAGTAAAAATCCATT
>ERZ808041.1062-NODE-1062-length-12683-cov-13.668333_pt1 | contig 12683 bp, 19 predicted proteins | sample MGYA00380192_ERZ808041 | MGnify/ENA primary metagenome ERZ808041 (study PRJEB31490, sample SAMN06133412) | mouse gut metagenome | isolation source: Z1_1 | host: mice | place: China: Chengdu | collected 2015-05 ... | reverse complement strand
TGTACCTTGAAAATTGAATATGCAAATACATACGGGACGTGTGGGATATGCGGAGCCGCTATGCGGACACGCCAAGAACTGCCTGCTTTCATTTTTGTGTGAAAGTGTATGCGAGGGAATATTGAAATCTGATATTGAAGCTAAGGCAGTGAGCGATGAATGTCTGGTAAAAAGTGTAGCAGTTACATGAGGCAATGAGGCATATCTTTGATAATGATACTTCCGGTTTTTCCGGTCAATATGGAATGACGGTGCGATACCGATGTGGACAGTGTAATGAGCTGTCACCTGTATGTGTTTTTTGAAAAAGTTGTCTGCCAATGAGAACTAAGAACAGGGTTCTTATTTGTCATTGGCAGATGATATTGAAAAATTGGAAAGGAGGAATTTCATGGGAAAAGATAGACTGTTAAGATATAGTATGCAATTAGCAATGCTGAAACAGTTACTATCCGCAAAAAAGATAAGCACAGAAGAATATCAAAAGATAAAAAACAGGCTAATGGAAGATTATGGGATAATCGCCGATTTTTCGCTTGCAAATACATAATGCTTGATATATAATTTGATTAGAACTTAATCAAAGAACAACAAAAAGCGAAGGTGGTGATTAGAGTTTGGAAATAGAAGTAATTAAAGCCACATCTAATCGAGTGGATCGCTCCAAAGGGAAAACGATTGAAAGGTTGCGTGTAGCGGCGTATTGCAGGGTAAGCACCGATTCAGAAGATCAGTTGAACAGTTATCGTTCTCAGGTACGTTATTATACAGACCTTATCAATCAGAAAAAAGAGTGGTGCATGACAGAGGTGTATGCTGATGAAGCCATTACCGGAACACAGATAACCAAACGTGACGGTTTTCAGCGAATGATTTCCGATGCAGTTGAAGGAAAGATAGACATGATAATTACAAAGTCTATTTCAAGGTTTGCAAGGAATACGCTCGATACTCTGAAATATGTGAGGTTGTTGAAAGAACATAATATTGCAGTCTTTTTTGAAGATGAAAATATTAACACTCTTACAATGGACGGTGAGCTTCTGCTTGTAGTCTTAAGCTCGGTTGCACAACAGGAAGTGGAGAATATTTCTGACAATGTAAAAAAAGGCTTAAAAATGAAAATGCAGCGTGGAGAGCTGGTTGGTTTTCAAGGTTGTTTGGGATATGAATATATTCCCGAAACAAAATCATTGGCAATAATCCCGGAGGAAGCGGAGATAGTCAGATATATTTTTGAACGCTATGTGCAAGGGATTGGATCACGTCTGATTAGTCAGGAACTTAATGCCAAAGGATACAAAACAAAATATGGAAATGAATGGGGACAGGCAGGAGTGCTTGGCATCATACGAAATGAGAAATATAAAGGTGATGTCCGGTTAGGAAAAACTTATACGGTTGATCCGATTTCCAAAAGGCGTTTGACGAACTTAGGAGAAGAAGATCAGTTTTATATCAAAAATCACCATGAGGCTATTGTTTCAGAGGAAGTATTTGATACAGCTAATGCCCTGCTGAATAAAAGAAGGCAGGTTCACAACCCGAACCAATCCGCAGAAGTGGGAAAACGTGAAAAATACAGCCGGAAGTATGCTTTTAGCGGAATGATAGAGTGTGGTTTTTGCGGAACCAGCTACACAAGAGGAAATTGGCACAGCAATACTAAATACGCAAAAATAGTATGGTATTGCATCAAAGGATATAAAAAGGGTAAGAAGTATTGTCCACACAGTAAAATGGTTCCAGAAGCAATGATAGAGGAAGCCTTTGTTGAATCCTACAAATTATTATGTGGTGATAATAAAGAGGTGTTAGAGGAATTTATTGAAAGGGTGGAAAAGACTTTAAGTGAAAGCTCCATAGAAAAGAAAATATTAGACATTGACAGGGAGCTGACAGGCATAGAAAGCAAAAAGAAAAAACTGCTTGATATGCAGCTTGACGATAAAATAGAGATGGATGCGTATGTATCCAAAATGGAGGAATTTCGAGAACGAAGCGAGAAGCTGCTTGCTGAACGTGATGTGTTTGAGAAACAACGTGGAAGTGAGAACACTCTAAAGAAACGTATCAAAGACTTTAAATCTCTTTTAGAGAAAAATCAAGTCTTAGAAAAATTTGACAGAACGATATTTGAAAGTATCGTAGAAAAAATTATCGTTGGCGGTGCTGACGATAATGGTGAAATGAATCCTTATAAGATTACTTTTGTATATAAAACAGGAATTACTTGTGAAACCAATGCAAAATCGCCTTATAAGCCTCGAATTGGTAAAGACGTAGCGAAAGACGTTCAAGATGTGCTTTCCTATGATGATACCGAGGTAAGAGATTTGTATTCCAATGATGATACCGACACATAAGAACCGGATGGAACAGAACATTGATATATGGGACTTCAGCCTGACAGAAGAAGAAATGCAGAGGATTGCTGTACTTGATATGGGGCATAGCGAGATCGTCAACCATTACGATCCGGCTTTTGTAAAATTGCTGCATGGAATGAAGATACATGATTAATTTCAGGTTATTCTGCAAGTAACTTAAAACGTGCCGCTTCCCAGCAGTGAAGAGGCACGTTTTATTTATACTGTCGGTGTCTTTTCTGCACAGAAAGAAGGAGTGTATGATGAGAAAAAGGGCAGCTATAGTTATGGGAGCCACGATATTATTTCTGATTATAATTGTCGGAGGTCGTTTCCTGCAGCAACAAAATAAAGATGGAACAGCAAATATAAAAGAGCTGAAAACCGCGGAAAGCACAGATGGAACCGATGACCTGGCGGAAACAGAAAATACTGATAAAGGCGGAGAGGGGAAAATACAGGCTGTATACACCAGTGCTGTACCAGAGCAGTATTTTAGGATGGCAAGCCAGCAGGGACAGATCATTCAGATTGAATATGAAACACATGACTACACAACAACATCAAATGGGATCATTACGAAACCGGCATATGTTTATCTGCCATATGGTTATGATGAAAAAGATGGTGATACAAGGTACGATATTTTGTACTTAATGCATGGATGGGGAATGACTGCCGACAATTTTTTTAACAGCGGGATGTCCCAGATTGTTGATATATTTGATAACCTGATCGAACAGGAGGAGATCCCGCCGGTCATCGTAGTCAGTGCGACTTTTGATACAGAAAACCAACCGCAGGATTTTTCAAGATCGGTCAATGAGATTGCAGTATTTCATAATGATTTCCGGGATGACCTGATGCCATACATTGAAAGCCGTTTCCATACTTACGCGGAAGGGACAACGGAGGATGATTTCCAAAACTCAAGGGAACACCGTGCGTTTGCGGGATTTTCACTTGGAGCGGTCACCACGTGGTATCAATTTGTTTACAATCTGGACTGCATTAAGTATTTTGCACCTATGAGTGGAGACTGCTGGATTTTAGGAACTTACGGGGGCCGGGATAAACCTGCGGAAACAACGGAATATTTAGAAGATATAGTGCGGGATAGTGGACTGGAAAATGATGATTTCTATATTTATTCAGGGATTGGCACAAATGATCCCATTTGGGAACAGGTGGATAATCAGATGCAGGAGATGTCATTGAGTGACATTTTTACATCAGAAAATCTCTGTTATGCCATCAAGCAGAACGGCAGGCATGATATGGATGCCTGTGAGGAATATCTTTACCATGCGCTGCCGATCTTCTTTAGCAGAAATTAATATCAGTTCAGAAAAATTTGTGAGGTGAATGAAATGGTTTTTTATTTTACGGGTACGGGAAACAGCTTATATGTGGCAAAACAGTTAGATCCGGAACAGGTCAGTATCCCGCAGGCAATACATTACGATGAACTTAGATTCGAATCGGAGACAATAGGAGTGGTCTGCCCTGTATATGGCCATGAGATGCCGGATATGGTAAAAGAGTTTTTGAGGAAGGCCGCTTTTAAAACAGAGTATTTTTACCTGATTCTGACATATGGAAATATCCATGGCGGTGCAGCAGAATTGGCAGAGAATGCGCTATCGGCCATTGGCAAGAAGGCTGATTACATTAATACCATTAAGATGGTCGACAATTTCCTGCCCGGTTTTGACATGAATGAGCAGATTGCTACAGAACCGGAGAAGAAGGTAGATGAACATATCGAGGCAATTAAGGCTGATATTGATTCACGCAAATGTTGGAAACAGCCGGTCACGCAGGAGGACAGGGACTGGCATCAGCAGTTTCTTGCAAGGCAGACTGGCGGATCGGATGATTTTCTGAAAAAAATGTACCGGGTGACGGATGATTGTATCGGGTGCGGAATCTGTACAAGAGTATGTCCGGCGGGCTGTATCCATCTGGAACGTCAGAAGGCAGTTCATACGATGGAAAACTGCCAGTTATGTATGGCTTGTATCCATCACTGCCCGAAGAATGCCATCCGGCTGAATATGCCGGAAAAGAATCCTGACGCCCGATATCATAATGAAAATATCAGATTGACAGAAATCGTGGAAGCGAACAATCAACATTGGTGAATTGCAAAATGGAAAGAATAGGCGTTCGATAATGAAAAAATTCATAGGGACATTTACTGCCTGTGGAAATATGGGAACAGCAGATTCGCAGACGCAGCAAACGGAAATGACTGACAGCGCAGAAGATACTGAGACTTCAGACAAAGATGCGCCAGCAGAAACGGAAAAGAAAGAAGAAATGGGAGAAAAAGTGCTTGTTGCTTATTTTGCGTACAGTGAAAATATGGGTGATACCAGTGGTATGGAAGTAGATGCTATTACGTCTGCGAGTTTGAATCAGGATACTAATAATACAGATGGAAATCTACAGGTAATGGCGCAGGTTTTACAAGAAAAAACAAGTGCAGATATTTTTCACATCTTAATGGCAGAGCCATATGATTCTGATTATTCTACCATGTTACCGGTGGCAACGGAGCAGATAGAAAATGAGGAATGGCCAGCTTTGCAGGAGAAAATTGAAAATCTGGATGAATACGATGTGGTTTATTTGGGAACGCCGGTCTGGAACGCAGAACTGCCGCCTGCTATGCACACCTTTTTTGCAGAAAATGATCTATCTGGAAAAACTATTATTCCATTCGGCATTCATCTTGGCAGCCGTTTTGGGCGGATTATTGACCAGATGGAGGAACTTGCTCCGGGAGCTACAATTATGGATGGATTTACAATCAGCGCAAGCACAGAGAATGATAAAGTAAAGTCTGAGTTTAGTGCGTGGTTGGATGGGCAAGTAGAACAAAAATAAAATAAATTTTATGTGTATTTATTGAGTAGCAAGGCAAGCGTTCCTTGCCGAGATGGGTCAATCTGCCTTGTGTAGATTGGCCTTTTTGCTTTGCTATGTCGAAAACCGTCAGAAAAGAAAAATAAAAATTTTTATAACTCTTTCCGATTTGCTATACCGGGATGTGTTCTGGTATTACAAGAAGGTAAAAAAACAGTCACGCTCAAATCTGAGTACTGAATGAAGGAGACCATAATATTTCCTCCTATGATGATCGCATCTATCATGTTTAATTCATTCAAAAAGGCAGTATCGCGGAATTATGTCAGAAATTTAGACCGGGAAGAGGATAATCTGGACAAGTGTTTTGTAACAAGGAGTTTTGGAAGGAACTAATATGTGGCGTTGCAGTTTAAGCATTTATACACTATCCGATTCGGAGAGGAGGTGGCCATTATTCAGAGAATCAGATGCCCGAATCCTAAGTGCGGGCGGCGCATCTTTGACATTGAGGAGATGCCGCCGGGGAAAGTGGTGCTGGAAATGAAATGCACGCACTGTGGGGAGATTATAAGGGTGGGATTTAGTCCAAAGATGGTACATAAGAAGAACAAGCGGCAGGGTTAGCCCTGCCATTTTTTGTATAAGTCGTGATTAGGAATGCGTCCTGTGGGCATACTTACAGTAAACATGGTAATTTATGGAAATTACTACTGTAAGGATGCCTGCACAGGGCCGTTCCGTTGATCACGGTTAGAAATCCAGAAGTGGCTGTGGGAGGATATAGGAAATGTGCAAAGTAAGGTGTCCGGCGTGCCGGAAGAGGATCTGCGAGATAATTGCCACCGCAGAAGGAAGGGCAGTCATAGTGTTGAAATGCCCTCACTGCGGGAGGATAGTCAGGCTGGAATGGCTAGTACAGACCTCATTGAAAATGAAATAATGTTTACTCAAAATGAGCGAGCGGCCAAGTGACGAGCTGCGAAGGGCCGGAGTAAAGCTAGAGACCAATACCTTAGCTTACTCCGGCCTTTTTTACGTTTCTAGGTAATTTCATATCAAAAAAATATAGCGTTTCTGGCTTTACGAAGGCGTAAAGAAAGGAACGCTTTATGTCTGGAAAAATCAATACATTCTGCGTCCTGCCGGGTTCCGGCGGGAGGTCTGAATGAAGATCACCTATGAATTTGTGACAGGGGAAGTCTCCGAGGTGGAGGTGGATGAGCGCCTTGGAGGGATGCTGCTGGATTTAGACCGCCAGCAGGAGAACAATGACCAGAAGGAGACCCGCCGCCACTTCTCCCTTAACAGCATGGACTACGAAGGGGAGCTGTTTGCCTCGGCGGAAGATACGGAAAGGGCGGTGGAACATCGGGAGGATATGGCGCGGCTGTATTCCGCTATGGAGGCTTTATCTCCATCCCAAAGGGAGCTGGTGAAGAAAGTCTATTTTGAAGAACGGAAGATTACGGATATTGCCCGTGAAGAAGGGGTGACCGAAGCTGCAATCCGCAACCGCCTAAAGAAAATATATCCCCGATTAAAAAAATTTTTGATTTAGGGGGTTCGATTTTGCCTTTCCCGTGACCTAATAGTGAGGGCAGTGAAAAAAGCGTCCTCGGAAAGAGGTGAAAAGTAAATGAAACACAGCTTGAAGATCAGCTATACCAAAGAGCCGGGTTCCGGCGGCATCGACTGGTGCAGGACTGTATCTTTGCGTGAGCGCCTGCTCCGGCGTCTGTTCGGTGAGATGCGCCGGGTTACGATCATTGTCCCCAGAGGCAGCGTGGAGGAGCTTTCGGTAAAGGAGGTAGGGACGGATGCGTAAGAAGGTTTTTATCTGCAGCCCTTTCCGCGGCGACATGGAAGGGAATGCGAAAAAGGCAGCGGCCTACAGCCGCATGACGTGTGAGGAAGGATATCTTCCCATCGCACCGCACCTTTTATTCCCTCAGTTCTTAAATGAGGGGATAGAGGAAGAGAGGCGGCTCGGCATCGCTATGGGTATGGAGCTGCTCGCCCTCTGTGATGAGGTGTGGGTATTCGGGGAAGCCACCGAAGGGATGGCGGCGGAAATCGCATCTGCCACAGAGCAGGGAAAGAAAGTCATATTCAAGGAAACGGAGGGAATGTAAATGGGAAGTGAATTATTGAGGATTGCGGAAGGTTTCTCCATCGTTGCGGAAGGTCTGCGCGGCCTTGCCAAAACGGAGGGAGGAAGCACGAAAGATAAATCTGTGAAAGCACAGCCGTCAGCTACGGAAAAAGCACAGAAGCAGGATGCGGCAAAGGCACAGCCGGAAACTACGGCGCAGGAACAGCCGCCACGCTGGAGGGTATCCGTGTGTTGATGGCACAGAAGACCCAGGAGGGCAAGTCGAAGGAGATCAAGGAACTTTTGCAGAAGTACGGTGCGGCGAAGCTCTCGGCGGTGAAGCCGGAGGACTACCCGGCGCTGATGCAGGAAGCGCAGGTGCTGTGATGGGGAAACACGCGCTTCTTTCCGCATCTTCCTCCAAGCGGTGGCTCTCCTGCACGCCTTCCGCACGATTGGAGGAGCAGTTTCAGGATGAGCCTGGCGGCAGCGTCTATGCCGAGGAAGGCACCGCCGCCCATGCCCTTGCGGAGCATAAGCTGAAAAAAGCATTGAAAAGGCGTTCCAAGCGCCCGGTTTCTGATTACCACTGTGACGAGATGGAGGAATGCACGGACGGGTATGTGGTCTTTGCGATGGAGCAGGTGGAGCTTGCAAGGCAGGAATGCAAAGACCCGGTTGTCCTAATTGAGCAGCGGCTTGATTACTCTGCCTATGTGCCGGAGGGGTTCGGTACCGGGGATTTACTGATAGTCGCTGACCATGTCCTTACTGTTATCGATCTGAAATATGGGAAAGGCGTGGCGGTGGAGGCGGAGTGGAACCCGCAGATGATGTTATACGGATTGGGAGCATTGGAGCTGTTTGATGCCCTCTACGACATTGAAATCATCCGCATGACTATCTACCAGCCGAGGCTGGAATCCGTCAGCACATGGGAGATTTCCGTAAAGGACCTGATGGAATGGGTGGAGATGGAGTTAAAGCCAAAGGCAGTGCTTGCCATCAAGGGAGAGGGCGAGTTCCATTCCGGCGACTGGTGCCGTTTCTGCAGGGCGAAGAACACCTGCAGGGCGAGGACGGAGGAATACCTGCGGCTGGCGCAGATGGAATTTAAGGCACCGCCATTACTCTCAGATGAGGAGATCGCGGAAGTGCTGAAAGTGGCGGACGAGCTTGCCAAGTGGTCTGCGGACGTCTACGCCTATGCACAGGACGAGGCGGTCACGAAGGGGAAAAAGTGGGACGGTTTTAAGTTAGTCGAGGGCAGGAGTAACCGGAAGTATACGGATGAGGAGGAAGTGGCCAAGGCGGCGCAGAAAGCCGGGTATACGGACATTTACAAAAAGACGCTCATCGGCATTACGGAGATGGAGCGGCTCCTTGGGAAGAAGAAATTTGTAGAGATACTTGGGAAGCTGATCTACAAGCCCCAGGGCAAGGTGACCTTAGTGCCGGAATCAGATAAAAGGCAGGAGATTGTCGCAGCAACCGCGGAGGCGGATTTTAAGGAGGAACAGAACCATGAGCAATGAAAATGCGAATTTGACAAAAGTGATCGTACCGTGCAGGTTTTCCTACCTGCACTGCTGGGAGCCCAACGCGGTGAGCGATGGCGACCCGAAGTATTCCGTATCGGCCATCATACCGAAGTCTGACACGGAGACCATTGAGAAGATCAAGAGGGCAATCGAACAGGCGAAGAAGGATTCCGTCTCCAAGTGGGGCGGCAAGGTTCCGGCGAATCTGAAACTGCCTTTAAGGGATGGCGACATTGACCGCCCGGAGGATGAGGCATATGCGGACAGTTATTTCTTCAACGCCAACAGCAAACAGGCACCGCAGGTGGTGGATAAAAACGTACAGCCCATCCTTGACCAGTCGGAGGTATATTCCGGCTGTTATGGCAGGATCAGCGTGAACTTCTACGGATTTTCCACTAACGGCAATAAGGGAATCGCCGCTGGGCTTGGCAATATCCAGAAGCTGCGTGACGGGGAGTCACTTGGCGGCAGGACGAACGCGGAGGATGACTTTGACGCGGTGGAAGTGGATGATGAGGAAGATTTTCTTGGATAAGGGAACCAGGGCGGCGGGTGACTGCCGCCCGTCATCCAAAGTACGGAAGGAGGGAGCCTTGTCATGAAGCGGGTGCTTGAAATGGATATCGAAAGTTTCAGTGATGTGGATTTAATCAAATGCGGGGTATACGCATATGCGGACAGCCCTGCTTTTGAGATTCTGCTGTTTGCCTATTCCTTCGACGGAGGGGAGACGCAGATCATAGATTTAGCGCAGGGAGAAAAACTCCCGGCAGAGGTGGAGGATGCCATCTTTGATGTGTCAGTGACCAAGACGGCATACAACGCCAATTTTGAGCGCACCTGCTTATCAAAATATTTCGGGAGGTACATTCCCCCGAGTCCTGGCATTGCAGCGCGGTACAGGCGGCCATGCTCGCCCTGCCCCGGTCACTGGAGGATGTGGGCAGGGTGCTTGGTCTGGATGAGCAGAAAATGAAAGAAGGTAAAGAGCTGATCCGGTATTTCTGCGTCCCCTGCAAGCCGACCAAAGCAAATGGCGGAAGGACACGGAACCTCCCCTGCCATGCGCCGGAGAAGTGGGAGCTTTTCAAGACCTATTGCAAAAGGGATGTGGACGTGGAGAAATCCATCCGCAGGAAACTGTACAATTTCCCTATCCCGGAAAGCGAGATGGAGCTGTACCGCTTAGACCAGCGCATCAATGACCGGGGCGTTTTAGTGGATATGGGATTGGTGGAACAGGCCATTGCCTGTGAGCGGCTCCATAAGGAAGTGGTGACGAAACGTGCCTATGAACTGACCGGGCTTGAAAATCCTAACTCCGTGGCACAGCTAAAAGGCTGGCTTGGGGATATGGGGATGGAGGCAGAGAGCCTTTCCAAGAAAGCGGTGGCCGAGATGATAGCGGAAACGGACGGGGAAGTGGAGGAACTGCTGAAATTAAGGTTACTGATGTCAAAAACGTCCGTGAAGAAATATGAGGCTATGGAGCGGTCTGTCTGTTCGGATGGGCGGATACATGGCTTATTGCAGTTTTACGGAGCCAATAGGACCGGAAGGTTTGCGGGGCGCTTGGTGCAGGTCCAAAATCTGCCCCAGAACCATTTACCCGATCTGGAACTGGCGAGGGAACTTGTGAAGCAGGGCAGATTTGAGGATATCGAATTATTATATGATTCCACACCGAATGTTCTCTCCGAACTTATCCGCACAGCCTTTATTCCAAAGCCGGGATGCCGTTTTGTGGTGGCGGACTTCTCTGCCATTGAAGCCCGTGTCATGGGGTGGCTCTCCGGCGAGGAATGGGTGCTGGACGTTTTCCGTGGTGACGGGAAACTGTATGAGATGACGGCATCAAGGATGTTCGGCATTCCTATGGCGGAGATCGGAAAGGGCAGTTCGGAGAGGGCGAAAGGGAAAGTAGCATCCCTCGTCTGCCAATATGGGGGCTCCACTGGCGCTCTTGTCAGCATGGGGCTTTGGATATGGGGCTGACCGAAGAGGAACTTCCCCCGCTTGTGGCAGCATGGCGGAAAGCCAATCCGCACATGGTGCAGTTCTGGTGGGATGTGGATGCGGCGGCAATAAAGGCGGTCACGGAAAAGCAGAAAACCAAAGTCGGGAAGATCATTTTTGAGTATAAGAGCGGCATTTTATTTATTACACTTCCGTCCGGCAGGAAGCTGTCCTATGTAAAGCCGAGAATGGCTGTGAACAAGTTCGGGCGTGATGGGCTGACTTATGAAGGGATTTCAGAAAATAAGAAATGGAGCCGGATTGAAACGTACGGTCCCAAGCTGGTGGAGAACATCGTGCAGGGGACGGCCAGGGATTTGCTGGCGGAGGCGATGCTGCGTGTGGAGAAAAAAGGATATTCCATCGTGATGCACTGCCATGATGAGATCATAGCGGAAGTGCCGGAGGGCATTGTCTCCGTGGATGAGATGTGTGAAGTAATGGCGGTTCAGCCAGAGTGGGCGGAGGGATTACCGCTCCGGGCGGATGGATACAGTTGCTCATTTTACCAAAAACAGTAGCGAAGGAGAAATATATGGAGAGAAGGAATGCGGAAGGGTACCATGACCCGACTGCCTACGGCGGGATGCGTATGGCGGAGCAGAAAGCGGAAAGGGAAACAGTGAAGATGGTTTATAAAAACGGGAGGATGGAGCTTTACATCCATGAGTTCTTCCCATGCACGGCAGCGGTGGCAAAGAAGGTGTTCCCGCTGATCCGGCGCTTTGCGAAAGAGGATGACAGGGAGAAACTGAAACAGTTTTTACGGATAAAGGCACGGGAGCATTCCGGGAGGATAAAGGCATTTTCGGAAAAAGCGGATTCCCTTACTGCCAAATTGGAGGAATGGCATTTCTACCGCAGGAAGGCGAGGGAGGAACAGATCATCTATAACCAGTGCGTGAAAAATCTGAAATTATTGGAGGGCAGGAAGGAATGAAGCTACAGATAGCAACAGGCAATTCAAGGATGGAGAAACGCTGGAACAATGTGGAGATGGAGCTGGATGAATTTATAGAGCGCATCTCCCACACCATCCGCACGGCGGAGACCGTGGAACAGTATATGAAAATGACGAAAGCGAGGCAGGACGCCATTAAGGATGTGGGCGGCTATGTGGCGGGCAGGCTGAAAGGCGGCAGGAGGAAAAAAGACTGTGTGGAATACCGCACCATCATAACGCTGGATATCGACCATGCAGTTCCGGGCGTGATTGAGCAGATAGAAATGCTCTATAATTACCGCTGTTTTATTTATTCCACCCATAAGCACACGGCGGAAAATCCGAGGCTGCGCCTTGTAATCATCTTATCCCGCCCGGTGTCGCCGGATGAATATGTGGCAGTGGCAAGGAAGGTGGCGGAGGACATCGGAATTGAGATGTTTGACGATACCACCTATGAGCCGAGCCGCCTCATGTACTGGCCGTCCACCTCCGCTGATGGGGAATTCATTTTCCGGGATATCGAGGGGGAACCGCTGAACCCGGACGAGGTGCTTTCACGTTATAAGGACTGGCGGGATTCCTCCGAATGGCCGGTGAGCAGCAGACAGCAGAGCATCGTCCAGAGGGAAATGCGGAAACAGGCAGACCCGCTCACGAAGGATGGAGTGATCGGCGCATTCTGCCGGACGTATTCCATCGAGGAAGCCATCTCAAACTTCCTCTCTGATGTCTATCAGCCAAGCGCCATGCCGGGGCGGTATGACTATATCCCGGCTGACTCACAGGCGGGCGTGGTGATTTATGAAGGGAAATTCGCCTACTCCCACCATGCCACAGACCCG
>ERZ808041.1047-NODE-1047-length-12817-cov-7.992072_pt1 | contig 12817 bp, 14 predicted proteins | sample MGYA00380192_ERZ808041 | MGnify/ENA primary metagenome ERZ808041 (study PRJEB31490, sample SAMN06133412) | mouse gut metagenome | isolation source: Z1_1 | host: mice | place: China: Chengdu | collected 2015-05 ... | reverse complement strand
CGCTTCTTGTAGCTGCCGCATATGTAGCAGTCCTGTTTCCGTTTATCCGTCTGATACCTCTGCTGGTACATGACGCTCCCACAATCCGCACAAAAGAGTATGCCGGAGAACAAGCCCACTTCATCATAGCGGTTGGGGCGTTTGCGCTGCTTGCGTAGCTCCTGCACACGCTCCCATGTGTCACGGTCTATGATGATTTCGTGGTGGTTCTCGAAAACCGCCTGTTTGTCCTCGCTGTTGTAGATAATCTTGCTGCATTTGTAGGATTGGGTGGTGGTCTTGAAGTTCACAAGGCAGCCTGTGTATTCCCGGTTTTCAAGGATATGCACCACGGTATTCGCCGCCCACTTGCACTCATAGCCGGGGTGGTAGCGGCGTGTGCTTCCCGTCCGGCGGTATTCCAGCGTTCCCGGCGTGGGTGTCTGCTGCTCCGTGAGCATACGGGCTATCTTGGTCGGTCCGTTCCCGGCAAGGCAAAGGCTGTAAATCTGCTTCACCACGGGGGCGGCTTCTTCGTCAATGATGAAATTTTCGTCCTCGTCCATGAGGTAGCCATACACGGGCTTGCTTGTGACAGGCTTCCCACTCATGCCTTTTGAGCGTTTTACCGCCCGGATTTTCTTGCTCGTATCCCTCACCAGCCATTCGTTAAAAATATTTCGCAAAGGCGCAAAATCATTTTCGCCCTGTGCGCTGTCAACGCCGTCATTGATTGCAATGAAACGGACGTTTTTCTGTGGGAAAATCATTTCTGTGTACATTCCCACTTGAAGATAGTTTCGCCCTAACCGTGACATATCCTTTACAATGACCGTTCCCACAAGCCCCGCTTCAATGTCGGCAAGCATGGACTGGAAGCCGGGTCTTTGGAAATTTGCCCCCGAAAATCCGTCGTCCGTGTACCATTTCAGATTCGTAAACCCGTTCTGTTTGGCGTAGGATTCAAGGATTCTTTTCTGGTTGCTTATGGAATTGGATTCCCCGGAAAGCTCGTCCTCATGGGATAACCTCGGATATAGGGCGGTGATAAGTTGCTGGGTGGTCTGTCTTGACATAGATTCCTCCGTTTCCGACAGCCAGCCCCACTATTCCGTAGGGTTATTATACCATAGGGCGGGGCTGGCTGTACAGTCCTTTTTGCTACTTTATGTCGAAAAATATCACGGTTTTTTATTAAGGCTTATCGCAATAAATGTGTGGTGGAAAATTGGGGCTTCGTGTGCTATACTTTACTAAAATCAAAAACCAATTTACATACAGAGAGGGTCAACATGGACGAAAAAAACAATGTAACAGAACAGCTAAAGGAACTTATTACCGTATACGGTTTTAACAAAAACACGCTTTCCCAATATTTGGGATTACCGTTAGACAGCATAGAGGATTTGTCGAATGGAAACATTGACTTTCTGCCGGACGATTGCTCATATCGGTTTAGGCTGTTTAACAAAATCTCGTTCCTTTATGCAAGCGCAACAGAGGACAAGGATTTGAAATTAACCGCATTTTTACAAGTGCTTCTTTCACATCATGGCTTGTCTAAGAAAACGGTTGCTGCTATGGCTGGGGTGGAAACAAAAGACATTGAAAGACTTTTATCAAACCCGCCCAAAAAAGTATCTGAGGAAATCAAATTCAAAATAGCAGTTACCGTTATGTCATTGCGCTTTTTCTTGAAAGATTGTGAGCCACAATTATAAATCCCCTGTTCCGGCGGTCACGCTCCACGGCATGACCGCTTTTTCATGCCCGGTTTATGCGGTAAAAGGCGGCTTGTGCCCGGCTGCGCTTTCCGCTTCCAGCACTTTCATCATTTTGTCGGCGGCGGTGGCGGTGGTGTCCTGTTTGAAGTAGCAGGAAACCACAAGGACGGTGTTCCCCCGGCGTACCTCGGTCACGCAATCCGGGCGGCGGGCGGTAGTGGCGGTGCTTCTGTTGGGGGTGTCGGTCATAGGCTCTCCTTTCTGTTCAGCAGCATTTTAAGGCGTTCCATTTTTGCCTGTGCTTTGGCTTTCCTGAAATTCTCCCCGGTAATGCAGACGGGGCAGCACATTTCCGTAAGGCGGTCATAAATCCGGGCATGGGCGGTGTCCTCCGGGTTCTGCAATTCTTCCAGCGTGAGGTTCGTTGTCACGATTAACGGCTTGCCGCTGCGGTATCGGCTGTCAACCACGTTGTAAACCTGTTCAAGCCCGTATTCCGTGCCACGCTCCATGCCGAAATCGTCAAGGATAAGCAGCGGGAAGCCGCAAAGACGGGATATGTATTCGTTCCTGTCCTTGTAGCTGGCGGCAAGGTCATTGAGGATAAGGGCAAAGTTCGTCATGCAGACGGAAATCTCACGCTCCATAAGGGCATTGGCTATACACCCGGCAAAATAGCTTTTCCCTGTGCCGACACTTCCCCACAAAATCAATCCGTGGTTCTCCGCTTTCATCAGCTCCCAGCACTCCACATATTCACGGGCATAGCACATTTGCGGGCATTTCCCGTTGTCATTCCCGAAAGTCCATTCCCTCATAGCCGGGTCGGTGAAGCCTATTCTTTTCAGCCGTTCCACTTCCTCCCAGTGCTTCTGCTCCCGGTCGGCGGCTTCCCGTTCCTCCCGCTGTTTCCGCTGGCAGTCACATTCTTTGGGGTGTCGGTCACGTCCGAAAATCGTCTTGCCCTCCGGGAAGTAGGCTTCTTTGGGCTGGCGGCAGCTCCCGCAATACAAAAGCCCGTCCTCCCCGGTATAGTCCTCCGGCTCTGCTTCCTGTGCCGTGGCAAGCCGGAAAATAGCGTTATCGTAATCACACATATAATCGTTCCTCCTTGTTCATGGTCTTTTACGCCCTGTTTACGGGGCGTTGTTTCTATGCTGTCAAAGGCTCTCGCCCTCTTTGTAGGAATAATCGGGGATTCCCTTTTTCGGTTTCTCTTTTTTCTCCCGGTTTAACCAGCGGCGCAATGCGGCGGCATGGCACACATAATCATTCCCGCTGGCGGCTATGTACTCGCTCATTTCCTCGATAAGCCGTTCCAGCCTGTCCGGGTATTCCTCTTTCAGTTCCGCATACTCGGATTCAGAGAGGAAAATATTTTTATATCTTCCGAACGGGGCGGGCGGCTCCCCACTCGCTCCTTTTAGTTGGTTCTCTTTTAGTTGGTTTATAGTAAGTTGGTTAGGGGTCGGTTTTCCGTCCAACGCAAAGGTCGGTTTTCCGCCCTTATGAGAGTCGGTTTTCCGGCTATCAGAGGGTCGGTTTTCCGGCTCTATGGCTGTCATATGGTCGGAAAACCGTACCACTGGCACTTGCGGTATTTTCACATAAAGGCGGTTCGGTGCAGAAAATCCCCGGCGTTCCCGTACTAAAAGCCCGGCAGCGTCCAGCTCGTTCAGTGCGGATTTTATGGCGGTTCTGCCTTTATCCAGCGTTTCCGCTATCTCCGAAACGGGATAGAAAATATACGTCCTGCCCTCGCTGTCCTGCCAGCCGTTCTTCTGTGAGAGGGTGGTACGGTCTAGTAGCAGCGCATAGAGCAGCCTTGCGGTATATGACAAGTCCATTTTCAGCAGGAAACAGGGATAAGGGAAAAACTGCGGCATTGCGGTGTCGGCTGTGATGTAATCGGTTATGGTTCTCACCTCCTGTCTGTGGCTTCTGTTACGCAATTAAAGCGGCTTTTCCGGGGGTAAAGGATAAAAGTATCACATACCCTTTGAGGGCGGTCTGAAAAGCCTTGATTTACGGGGGTTTGGAATATCCTAAAGCGTGACATTTATCCCTCTGTTTCCGCTTGCGCTGTGCGGCTTTGATTCTTTTCATGCGTCCGGCGCAGTCCGGGCAGTATTTCCCCCGGTTTGACTTGGGGAGAAAATACCCGCCGCACTCGGTACAGCGTTTCCTGTCTGCCCGGTGGAGTAGGGCGGCTTCCAGTTTCCCGTCCAGCGGCAGCACGGCTATCCTAAACCAGCGACATATAAGCGAATAGCTGATACTCTGGACGCATACGCAAGGCTCACCGTTATCCAGCAAGATACAGTTGCCGTTATCGTAGTTGCAGCACTCATGCACAAGGCGGCGGGCGGCTCTGTACTGTGGATAGTCCATGTAGGGGCGTTTACCGTTCATTTTCCCGCCCCTTTCCCCGTTCCGGCTCACGGCGTAATATCTTGTCTAGATTGCTTTTCACGGTCTGCAATTCCCGGACGTTCGCTTTCTTCTCCCGGTACTCGTTGTAAAGGGCGTTTTTCTCTTTGGTAAGCTGCTCAATCTCCGTTTGTAGGGCTTTGGACGCTGGCAGCTTGGAGATGGCTTTCTCAACTGCTTTTTCCTCTGTGTCGTTGAATGTAAGCATGATTATTTTACCGACAAATCTCACCTCCTGTCATGTAGCCTGTCCGTCAAAACGGAACTTGAACAGGGCGGCAACAAGCCGGGATTTTATGCTGTCCTCGGTGTCCTTGTCGATATGTCCGTTTTCAATAGCGGCGATTCGGATTCGCTTGCTGTAATGCCGTAAAACTTTGCTCATGTGTGATAAAGAAGTGTAAAAATTTTGCTGTTCCCTATCCGGCTGTGGAACAGCGGGCAATCTGATTCAAGTTGCCGTCTATCTTCCCGTATTCGTCGGTGAGTTTCCCTCGGCAGATAGCAATTCCTCATTGACCGGGAAAACGATAATAACAGGCTGTATTCTTGACTTGGTAAGTGCTGCCGGATAAACTCGGCTTAGCTCATTTTGCAGAGGGTGACACGCTCGGAAAACTCAGCATATTCTTCCTCGGTCAAGTGTGTTTTGATTACCCGGCTGCGGTGGGGCGTGTTGTATTTTTTTCATGGCTGTAACTTCTTTTCATGGGTGGATTTTTTCAAGCAGCGCAAGCCACAAAAAGGCGGGTCTGGGGCGGCAATATTTCTCCCTCTAATACCTACAACACCGCAAAAGTCAAAATTGATGGTGATTTGCAGACATTTCTCTCTATTCCTTACAAAATCGCACAAGCCGGAATAGGCGGGAATTTGTGAAAATTTCTTTTCGCTAGCCCTCCACGGATAGCTTGCAGATTTGCCAAACGAAAGCACAAATTTCTTCTTTTCCTGTTTATACAGACGCTTTCTCAAAACACCAAAAATAAGCACAAAGAAGCAGGAAACCTTTTCTTGATTTCCTGTTTCGGTGTACACCTATCATGGGTTACGGTTATTCAGTTTTCATGTAACTACAGTTCGACAAATGGGAATTTTTAGATATTGTTATATATGTATTTCTGTAAAATGGCATTTTAAGCATACTTGTATTCCATAGTCTTTTAAATTCTTTTACGGAAATTTTTCTGTTATAATATTGCTCATTGGAATTAACAAAATCCGCTAATGATTCAGCAATAAAAATATATTGTTCATCATACCCAACAACAGGCACATAATGCAGCCAGTTTTTATCCGTCTGTACCCGTATCATCACGATTACCGGATTTCCTTTGCTGACTTCATTTTTTAGTGTAGCGATATTTCCAGCACAATACTTTATCTTAAAGCAATATTGGGAAAGTATATTCAGTATCCCTCTTGGGTACACACATCCATCTCTCATTTTATTGGGAATGACCTCATATAAGTTATCACCATGTTCTTCAATACCCCAATGCCTCAAAATATAGGCTGATGAAAACGCAGAACATTGGTAACCATTTTGCAAGTCTATTCTGTTTGCTTTTGTAATGACAAACTCCTTTTTCCTGCATATTATTGAGAAATGAAAATGTAATGCACCCATTAGGAAGCTATCGACAATCGTTGCAATTATCAAATAATTTGCTAACGTTGAAATTAATATCGCTATGCCTATTTTCATACTGTCGACTCCCTCATAAATGCCTATTTGCCGATTTTATTATAGCACTTCATTCCCCAAAATAAAATAGAATTCTTCACATTATGAAAAATAGATAGATGAGAGGGATTCCGTCGTCATCGGCATTATGGGAAAATCTAAACTTTGGGATTTTCCCACAATGCTATCGTTTGTTCTTTGGTTCGGAATAGTGTGGTGCTGGCGGTCTATCTCTTGTTTTCAGTTATTTGCTTCTTTACCGTACATGAGCATTAGCCCCTGGCTTAATTCTTTCATTTTACCATTTCCATAATCATTCCACGGAAAACCTTCCTCTTCTCACCTTCTACTTATGCTCTCATGATTCTCTACTCCCCGGACACCTGTGTCCCGTCTGCTTTCATATGGTACTTATCCTTGTAGATCAGCTGTGAAATCGGCACCAGTTCATACCCTTTATCCTGCAGTCCCGTGATCACGGCTTCCAGCGCGTCAGCCGTGTATTTGGCTCCGTTATGCATTAAAATGATCGATCCGTTTTTCAATTTATCGGATTCCACCACGCGTTTGACAATATCGTCGGCCCCGTAGTCTTTCCAGTCGAGAGAATCAATGGACCACTGGATCGGATAATAGTTGCATTTATGGGTATTGGTTATGACATGATTATCATAATCACCGTAGGGCGGTCGGAACAGAAACATCTCATACCCTGTCAGTTCCTGCACCCTGGTATGTACTTTCATCAGTTCTTCCTGACACTGTTCGTCGGAGAGCTGTGACATGTTTTTATGGTTCTCGCTGTGATTGCCAAGGTCATGACCTGCTGCCAGAATCGCCTTCACATCATCCGGATAGCTTTCCACCCAGCCCCCGGTCATGAAGAAGGTCACCTTCACATTATGTTTCTTGAGCGTTTCCAGAATGCGTCCCGTGTCTTCATTCCCCCAGGAAGATGGACTGTTGATGGACCGTTTCCGGCATCTTACTATTCTCTGACATCTTACCGTTCCGTAACGCCTCCACTTCATCGGAAAAGTTATAGACGATCTTCACGGTATTGTCTTCATAAATGTAAATCATAGAGACCATTTCCACAACGATATTCCTGTCAAGATGAGACAATTCCCGGTACTGCAGCAGCCTTTCAATCCACGGACCGTTTTCAGGCGGCTGCTCCTTAACTTCGCCGATCTTAGCCAGCATTGCACTGGCGGCTTCTATCTGCTGTTCGTATTTGTCCCTGTACTGTCGGTACTCGTCCTTCGTGATCAGCCCGTCGGCATAATCTTCGTACGTACGCTCTTTCTTCTGCCTAAGGCGCCTGATTTGTGTCTGATAGCCGGAGCTGTCGCCCAGAGAACTGAGTCGCGTCTTACGCTGTCTCTGATTTTCTTCCGTGACCAGCCGCTCTATATCCTGCACCGACCGGATCATCAGATTCAGATCCTGCAGCACAATCTCTTCCAGTTTCCGACCGGTAATGTTATGAATCGTGCAAATTTTCCTGCCATAGCGGTTATAGCTGCCACAGTTAAAATGTGTTTCGCCTCTGCGCCTGATCTTAACCATGGCGCGCCCACAGTCCCCGCATCTCAGATAACCGGCAAACAAATGGACGTTGTCCGTAAGACTGGTCTGCCTCGTATTTCTTTGCAGAAGATCCTGCACCTTATCCCACGTTTCCCTGTCGATCACAGGCGCATGGGTGTTTTCGACGACGATCCACTTTTCCCTCGGCAGGCTGACCGCATTTTTCTTACACATCTGTCTGAAACTTTTATTCTGCACCATGCTGCCGGTATATATTTCGTTCCGCAATATATTTCTTACTGTCGAATACGTCCAGTAAGCAGTAGTGCCCAGCCGGTTGCCGTTGTGATAGTTCAGCCCGCACTGCCTTTTATACTCCGACGGGCATGGTACACCTTCCTCATTCAGAATCTTCGCGATCGTATTTTGCCCGTGCCCTTTTATGTACATGGCAAAAATCCTCTTCACGATATCCGCGGCACAGGGGTCAATTTCCAGCCTGTTGTGATCCTCCGCCGACTTCACATAGCCAAAACTGGCAAAAGCGCCGATAAACTGGCCGCTGTTCTGTTTGCTGCGGAAAGTGGAACGTACCTTTTTGGAGATATCTCTCGGATAAAACCCGTTGCACATATTTTTAAAATCCATCATCATATCTCCATCCGGGTCGATCTCCAGATAGTTCCGGTCTATCAGATCATTGACAGCGATAAAGCGTACTCTTTTGTGCGGAAAATATTCGCCCGTGTACTTTGAGACTTCCGGCAGATTCCTGCCAAGCCTGGACAGGTCTTTGACAAGGACGCACTGCACGTTCCCGGCTTCGATGTCTTCTAGCATCCGCTTAAAAGCCGGACGTTCAAAGTTCGTTCCCGTATGTCCGTCGTCCACATAGACATCGTGCAGGCGCAGGTCACTCTGTCTTTCCATAAATTCCATAAGCTGCATACGCTGATTTGCAACGCTTAAGCTCTCGGCTTTATCCCCGTCTTCTCTGGAAAGACGGATATACAACGCCGTATTTAACTTTGCATCTTCTTTCGTCCGCGTTTGCTCCTTCCTGTTTCCCATGGCTACTCCCTGCTTTCTGCCCCTTCCGCTTTCTCTTTCCCCTCCTGTATCCTCCCGATGTGTGTTCGAATAATGCGTCTTATCAGTTCTTCCATGTCGTACAGGTTCTTATACTCTCTGATCACCGTATAATTTTGATCCGGTTTTGACATTTTACTGTTTTTACTCCGTGTCAGTCTTCTTTCTACTATATATATGCAGAGCACACCCGGTCAACAACCCCGCCCGGATGCAAAAGCAGAGCCGGTAAACTGTGACTTCATTCACAGACTTACCGGCTCTGCCCTTACATGTTATCTTCTTAAATATCCTCTTAAATATCTTCTCAAATAAGAAACTGGTCAAACTTTTTGCAGTTTACAAAAGCATCAGTTTTCTGATGTACGCAATCGTATAATCCACACCCTTATCGCCCAGTTCACCGTGCCATGTTGCGGAATGCGGTTCAATACTCAGACCCTCTTCATATCCTTTCTCGTACAGCACAGAGAAGAATGCACCCCAATTTGTCATATCCATCCCGGCAGGCGGGTCGTCAAAACGCTTTCCATCGATCAAAAGCGCCCCTTTGATATGGACGTGAATGAACCGTCCGCCCCAGTCTCTGGCCTCCTGCAGGTAATCTCCTCCTGCGTAAATGCAGTGAGAGGTATCGTACTTAATATACAGGTCTTTCAAGTACCCATGAATGACCGTGTAGGCCATGGCATCACAGACAAAGTTGTTCCACCTGCAATTATACGTTGCAATCCTCACGCCCTTCTGCTTTCCAAAAGCGATCAGCTTTTCAAAATAAGAAATTGCAAGCTGGCAGTTTTCATAATAGGAGAGTTCCTCCACATAATTACAGCCCGTAATATAAATGGTGCATCCCAGACTGGCCGCCGCTTCGATCAGACGGCATTCCAAAGCAAGTTCCTCCCCGCAGATGCCGTCCTTGCAGATCCGTCCGCTTCCCCAGCGTCCCACAGCCTGGACAGGCAGCTCATACCGCTCGCTGTATTCTTTCACCTCGTCCACATGGGCCAAAAACTCCTCCGCACGGTCGTTTACATCCAGTTCCACAAAGGAAAGTCCCTTGTCCTTTACTTTTATAAAATCTTCTTCCCGAATCCAGGAAATAATCCCTAATTTCATTTTCCCTCTTTTCTACTCTGTACACCGTTTATTCAAAGTAAATTGTCTTCCCTGTCTTTGCAGACTCATAAATTGCTTCCAGTATCTGTGTCACTACCATCGCCTGTTCCGGCAATACGGTTAACGGTTTCCCATTCACGATGGCATCATAGAAGATCTTCTGTTCCTCGTCTTCCGGCCTTTCGGCTGCTCCGTCATAAAAGGCAACGCCGCCTGCACCCAATGCCGGTTTCTCCACGCACTGTTTGCCGTACTGTACACGGTTGATACGCAGCCCGTCTTTCATATCGGCTCCCGCCTTCGTTCCGCAGAGGGTCGTCTTCGCCTCATCCACTTCCAGGCTGTTTAACGCCCATGCCGCCTCCAGATGAATGGCCGCGCCGTTTTTCATTTTAATAAAGCCAAAAGCAGAGTCTTCCACTGTAAACACTTCCGGATCCCAGTCTCCCCATGCGTTTCCGGTATCCTTCTGGTCAGCCAGCTTACGGAACACAGAACCCGTTACGGATTCCGGTTCATAGTTATCCATCATCCAGAGTGTCAGATCCAGTGCATGCGTGCCGATGTCGATCAGCGGACCGCCGCCCTGCTTTTCCGCATCCAGAAATACGCCCCATGTAGGAACTGCTCTTCTGCGGATCGCATGTGCTTTTGCGTAATAAACCTCGCCCAGGTCGCCGTTCGCGCAGGCTTTTTTCAGATACTGGGAATCACTTCTGTAACGGTTCTGATACCCTATTGTCAAAATTTTTCCCGTCTCTTTCGCCGTCTTCACCATTTCCTGTGCTTCCGCAAACGTTTTCGCCATAGGCTTTTCACACATAACATGCTTGCCGGCCTTCATCGCCGCGATCGCAACAGGAGCGTGACTGCTGTTGGGCGTCAGCACATATACCGCATCCAGGTCCTCCTTGATGAGTTCCTCATAATCCGTATAAACACGGGCGTCCTCCGTGCCGAACTCTTTCTTCGCCTTCTCGGCGCGTTCTTCAACCAGATCGCAGAAAGCGACGATATTGTAATAACCGGTTCTCTTCATAGCGGGCAGATGCTTATTGTTTGCAATGCCGCCGCATCCCACAACACCAACATTTAAAATTTTCATGATACTGTCCTCCTTACAGGGCTTGTTTTATTTTACGTTACCTGATCTCATTTCGCTTTTACGCATTTCAGGCTCTTCTCCATATTTTCCATGGGCGTGCCAAAGGTGTGCGTATCCTGTTCGATCACCAGCCATCTGGCTTCGCATTCCACGGCGGCGGGCACCACCTTTTCCACACCGACCTCTCCGTCTCCCACTGCCACCAGCACGACTTCGCCGTCCTTGCGGATAAAATCCTTCACATGTACGATCGGGCAGCGTCCGCTGTACTTCTGCAGACAGCTGACAGGGTCTGCTCCGCCCGCTTTTACCCAGCACAGATCAAGTTCTGTCTTCAACTGTTCTGCGGGAATCGCGTCATAGAAGGCATCCAGCTGATATCCGCCCTCCGCCGTCTTTTCAAACTCAAAATTATGGTTGTGGTAAAGCAGTTCCATGCCCGCTTCCCGGCATTTCCCGGCTATCTTTGCGATCATATCAAGGGTATCCTGAAACCGGCTGCCGCCGTACCATCTTTCTTTGTCCAGGTAGGGAATCGCCACATATTGACAGCCGATCTCCTTATAGTCCTGCACCGTTTTGTCTAAATCCCCTTCAAAATCGCTCATCGGTACATGGGCGCTGATCGCCTGCAGTCCTGCCTGATCCAGACAGGCACGAATTTCCCCGGCGGATTTCCCGTATAATCCTGCCAGCTCCACGCCGTCATATCCCATGTCTGCAAGCTGCTGCATCGTCCCGCCAAAATCCGCCTCCGCCTGCTCACGCACAGAGTATACCTGTGCCGCAACTGGTAATTTCATAGCAAATTGCTCCTTCCATTATTTGTTTTACACTTCAAACTGTACGACCTGTTTCTTCCCGGAAGATTCGAATATCGCTTCCATCACGCGCATAACACGCGCCACTTCTTCCAACCTGATCAGGCTCTCTTCCCTGCCTTCCAATACCGCCATCACATTTCTGTAGAAATCGCAGATATCGCTCTTTTCTTCCGGACGCTCTTCCGTGAAGATGCTGTCATCACGCCGCGGCGCCATCGTCTTTGTCAGACCGGCCGCCGTTCTTACCGGAACCACATCCTCTTCGTCCGTTCCGCAGGCCCGCACGATTTTTAAATTTTCTCCCCAATCCTTGATCATTGCCGTGCCGTCTCTGCCCAGCACATACCAGCGGGGAAGGTTGATAAAATTGCTCGTCCCTACTTCCACGATCATGTGCACGCCGTTGGCAAATCCCAGATCTGCCGTAAATCCATCGTCCACCAGCTGATTGGTCACATTCGTAACCGTTGCATAGATTGTCTCAAGCGCTGTCCCCGGGAACATCATAAGCGCCTGGTCCAGAAGATGCACGCCCCAATCCAGCACCATGCCGCCGCCATGCTCTTTCTCCTGACGCCAGTCCCCCGGGATTCCGCGGGAACCGTGTACTCTCGATTCCAACCGGTACACTTCCCCCAGCGTTCCCTCCGCCAGCAATTTCTTTACAGTCAGGAAATCCTCATCCCAACGGCGGTTCTGGTGTACCGTCAGGAACCGGCCGCATTCTCTGGAAGCCTCGATCATCTCCTGCAGATCCGCCGAACACAGTGTGACCGGTTTCTCACTGACCACATTCTTTCCGGCCTTCATCGCTGCGATGGCAATACTTTTATGCACATCGTTCGGCGTCGCTGCCAGCACAATATCCACCTTTTCATCCGCTAAGAGTTCTTCCAGACTGCCATATACAGGAATCTGTCTGGAACGCGCGTATTCCCGTCTCTCTTCCCTGATATCCCAGATACCCGCCACTGACAGATTCTCTATTTTTTCAATCAAGTCATAATGCCAGCCGGCCATTCCGCCGAAGCCGACCATCGCTAAACAATGCTTTTTCATGCCCAGTACATACTTCCTCTCTCTTCGAAAATGAGTACATTTTTCAGACATTCGATTGCCTTAAGCAGCCCTTCCCTGCCGGACATCAGACTGTCCTCATGCTCAATGCTGACAGCGTAATCATAACCCGCCAGTCTCAGCTCTGAAGCGATCGCTTTCCAGAATTCCTCTCCGTGGCCGTATCCTACGGATCTGAAAATCCAGGAACGCTCAATCTCATTGCCATAGTGCGTCGTATCCAGCACACCGTTAACTGCCGTATTGACGG
>ERZ808041.1044-NODE-1044-length-12887-cov-5.136924_pt1 | contig 12887 bp, 13 predicted proteins | sample MGYA00380192_ERZ808041 | MGnify/ENA primary metagenome ERZ808041 (study PRJEB31490, sample SAMN06133412) | mouse gut metagenome | isolation source: Z1_1 | host: mice | place: China: Chengdu | collected 2015-05 ... | reverse complement strand
TCTGCGCATGGCCGGCCGTTCTCTGGTTGAAAAATGCGCGGCGGGCTGCGCGCTTTTGACGTCGGTGGAATTTGTATTCGGCGTTGTTGTCAACAAGCTTTGCGGGTTGCGCGTATGGGACTATTCCCGGCGGAAAGGAAACCTGCTGGGACAGATCTGTCCATTTTACTGTCTGCTTTGGTTTTTGCTTTGTATCCCGGTGATGCCATTCAGCGGCCTTGTGCGGGAACGGTTGTGCCCGCCGCGTGCCGGCAGCCGGATTGCCGCCTGAGGTTCGTATAATCCTTCGGCCAAACGCTGGGGCAGGACATTGCTTTGACACAGCCTGCAACCGTGAAAATGGCCGATCTTGCGCAAGTATAAAAAAGCAAAGCGGCGCCTTGAGAACGGCGCCGCTTTGCTTATTGCGGTTTTGAATTCATGACATTTCATCCTATAATTCCATTGGATGTTTCCACAGCGCGGCCAGGATCTGTTTTGCATCGTCCGTTAACGGTTGGAAAGGCTCTCTGCATACGCCGCAATCGATTCCCCGCAGGGTCCAGATAAACTTTACCGCGTTAAAGATACCGAATTGACACATCATCTCCACACGTTCGTTGATTTGCGTTTGCAGACGCATGGCTTCAGACATATTATGCTGTTGGAAGCAGTCGCGCAGTTTCAGGAACAGAGGCGCAAACAGATTAACAGTGGTGCCAATGGTCGTATCGGCACCCATGGCCAGCGCGCCTAAAAGCTGTTCGTCGAAACCATTGAATATGATTTTATCCGGGAAGGCTGTACGCATCCGTTCCATGGAATAAAGATTCTTGGAGGTGTGCTTGATACCGATGATACCGGGGTTATTCAATAGCCGCTGGGCATTGTTCATTCCGAATTCAATGCCGGTGAACTGCGGAATATTATAGATAATCACACCCAGGTCCGGCTCGGCTTCAATCACCCGTTCATAGTAACGAGTAATTTCATCCATGGTGAACTGATAATAATAAGGCGGGATCATGGAGACGGCGGCGGCTCCGGCCTGTTTGGCATGACGGGCCATGGACAATACATCAGAAGTGCGGATCGTGCCGATATGAGCGATGACCGGCGCCCGCCCTTCCGCCGATTCAATTACACATTCAAGAATCTTCTTGCGTTCCTCAATTGTCAGCAAAAGTCCTTCGCCAGAAGAACCGCAGCAATAAAATCCTTCTACGCCGTCGTCTAATTGCCGCCGGACGATTTCGCCGAGCGCACGGTAATTAACAGTCTCGTCGGGATTTGTCGGCGTGATGAGTGCGGAGAAAATTCCCCGCAGTTTCTCCCGGTTCACCATGCTGTCCAGCCTCCGTCAACGACCAGATTGGACCCGGTCATAAAGGAGGACGCCTCAGAAGCCAGAAAAATCAGCGAACCATTATATTCATTTTCCCGCGACATTCTGCCCATCGGCATCCTGGCGACAAAATTGGCTTGGAACACGGCGTCCTGCGTGTCCCTCCATACGCCGGCCGGCGTCAAAGTATTGACTCGGATTCCCTTTTTCCCCCAATAGGTGGCAAGATAACGGGTCAGGTTATAAATACCGGACTTAGCGGCGGAGTAAGCCACCGGCTTGACGAAGGGGACGCCGGTCAGCTCCTTCTTATAGGCGTAGATGTCCTGAATGGGGGAGAGCATTCCATAAATGGAACCGACATTGATGATGGAACCGCCTTTACCGGCGGTTGTCATCCGTTTCCCAACGCTCTGGCAGGCGAGAAACGTTCCCACCAGATTGGTATTGACAACCTCTCGAAACACCTCCTCGGGAAAATCCTCAAAAGGACCGGACACCTCCGGAGGGGCGCTGGGCTGCGTATCAATGCCTGCATTATTGACCAGAACATCCGGTGCGTCTCCCCAGACGGCCTGCATTTCATCCAACGCTTTTTCCATTGTCGATTTGTCATTGATGTCAACCTGGTAGAATTTTAAGTTGGCATAATCATATTTCGAAGCGGGGAAAATGGCTTCGATTCGCTCCGGCGCTACATTTCTGGCCCAGACAGCCACTTTGGCTTTGCGGTTGTAAAGCTCCTCGACAAAGTTTTTACCGATTTGCCCCATACCGCCAGTTACAATACAAATTTTATTTTCTACGCTGAACAGCTCATCATTCATTGTTAACGTTTCCTTTCCACATACAACTCTGAATCATATCATGTTTTAATCAGAGCTTGCCTTTTTCCTCCATAATACTTTTTAAAGAGGTATTGATGCACATCATATCATTGCCCATAATGATCATGTTGACGCCGCGATCAAGCAGTGTACGCACATTCTCCGCGACGGGCGGGATGGCCGGAGCCATCAGCCCCATGCCAAGCCTGCCTGTATATTTTGCGATGGCATCCATGGAAGCTTTGACGTTCGGCTCATTGACATCATAGAATTTGGGGATGCAAAGTGACATTGCGTAGTCGGCGGGACCATAATTGATGGCGTCTATGCCGGGGACGCTCATGATTTCATCGATGTTGTCCATAAATTCGAAATCCTCGGCCATGGGGATGACCAATTCGGTTTCATTGCTGTGTTTGATATACTCCACGGCATTAAAGCCTGCGCCGGAGTAGCACGCGGACCGGACATTGGAATCGTAGCCGCGCCTCCACAAGGGCTGATCTTTCTGCGGGAATTTCGCGCCGCGCACACAGATTTCGGCATCGGCCCGATTGCGTACATGCGGGATAATGACGCCTTCCGCGCCAAGCTCCAAAGCTTTGCGGATCTGGATTTCGTCGGGGCGGCTGACGCGGACCAGTGGGGAAATTGCCTTGAGCCGCGCGGCCATGATGCATTCTTTGAGGGTGCCGACTTCGAAGCCTGTATGCTCCGCGTCGATGAAAACAAAATCCAATCCAAACTGACCGGCCGCTTCGATGACTGCCGGAGAGCCGGTATAAATGGTCATGCCATAAACAGGTCCCCTTGCCATTTTTTCTTTCAAATGATTTTCAAACATAACTGAACGCTCCTTTATTCTAATGTGGGGATTATTTTGTTGGCAGATTGCCAAGATAGAATGACTTGATATCAGGATGCTTACGCAGATTTTCGGTCTTATCTTCGAAAATTACATGGCCTTCGGAGAGGATATAAGCATATTCGGAGATCCGCAAGGCCGCGCGGACGTTTTGTTCCACCAGCAGGATCGTTACACCGGAACGGTGGATGTTCTGTGTATATGCATAAATTTCGTCTGCAATCTTCGGGGACAGGGCCGCCGACGGCTCGTCCAGAATCAGCAGCTTTGGGTTGGACATCAAACCGCGCCCGATGCTCAGCATTTGCTGCTCTCCGCCGGAGAGGACACCGGAAGGGCTTTTAAAGCGATCCTTCAGGCGGGGCATGGACTCGAGCACCATCTCGATATTATCCCGGATGACCTGCCGGGATTTAATGGAATATGCGCCCAAAAGCAAGTTTTCTTCCACTGTCATGGAGGGGAATACATCTTTGCCTTGGGTAACGTAAGCGATTCCTTTGCGGACGACAGATTGAGGACGAATGCCCACAAGGGATTCTCCTTCAAAGGTGATTTCGCCGCTTGTCACTTTGAGCATTCCTGTAATAGCCTTGAGCGTTGTGCTTTTGCCGCAGCCGTTGCCGCCGAGAATCGCGGTGATAGAACCGCGCCTGACCTGCAGCGTCATCCCGTTGAGAATCTGCAGCTTCCCATAGCCGGCGATGATATTCTTCACGTGCAGCATAATATCCTGCGCCATATCACATTCCTCCTTCATCCTGCGTACCGAGATACGCCTCAATGACACGTGGATGGTTCTGTGCCTCGGCAGGCTTGCCCACAAATATCCTTTCGCCGTAGTCAAAGACGGTCAATTGCTCGCAGACATTCATCACTACGTCCATAATGTGCTCGATCATCAGCACTGTGATATGTAATTCGTCCTTAAAGTAGTGCACCAGGCTGATCAGCTTATCCACATTCAACGGGTCCAGGCCGGCGGCGCATTCATCCAGCAGCAGAAGCTTTGGATTGTTGATGGCGCCGATGCCGAGCTGGAGCATCCGCCGTTGTCCAATGGAGATGCCTTCCGCTGAATTGTACGCCTTTTTCTCCAGACCAATGGTCTTGAGCATTTCAAAGGCACGCCCCTCCATGGATTTCAGCTCGCTTTTGCAGCGAGGGGTGCAGAGCATGGCGTCAAGCATGGTGCTTTTTTCAAACAACGCCTGCGCCAGGATCAGGTTGTCCAACACGGACAGGCTTGGAAAAATCCGCAGCATTTGGAACGTTCTGGCGATTCCGCTTTTGGTTACCTTATGCGGCTCCATGCCTGTGATATCCTGATTCCCATTAAAAATGATTTTTCCTGATGTTGGTTTGTAGATTCCGCTGACACAGTTAAAAAGCGTCGTTTTGCCGGAACCGTTGGGCCCGATGATTCCATGAATGGTTCCAGGGGCGACATGCATACTGATATTGTCCAACGCGGTCACACCGCCGAATTTCATCGTCAGGTTTTCGATTGTCAGCATCAGACTGCGGCCTCCTTACCATCATTTTTTCCGCCGGCGTGCTGGTCGCGGATCATCTTCTGCTGCTTATGATACCGGATGGTGCCGACAATTCCGCGCTGGAGAAACAGGACTGTCAGGATCATCACCACGCCAAAGGCGATTTTCTGATACTCCGCATAGACGCGGGTGTATTCATAGACAACGGTGATCAGTGTTGCGCCGAGAACGGAACCCCAAGTGCTGCCCAGGCCGCCCAGTACAATCATCAGAAGGAAGTTTGTCTGCAACGCCTGCACAAAGGTAGTGGGATGGATGTATCCTGCATAGTTTGCGTACAGGCAGCCGGCCACGCCGGCAAAGATTGCACACAGTACAAAGGCCATGATTTTGACCTTGCGTACATTCACACCCATGACAGACGCTGCAAGGGGATCGTCCTTAATGGCGGAAAACCGGCGTCCGTAATTGGAGTTGACAAAATTGGTGACAATGATCAATCCTATCAGGACAAATACAAAGATAAAGAAGTAACTCATAGTTTTGGTCTGCATCGTCCATCCAAAAATCTCCAGCTTAGGGATGCGCATGATCCCATTGGACTTATTCGACCATCCGGCGCTGTTGATGACCAGGCGGACGGATTCGGCGAATCCGATGGTGCAAAGGGACAAATATGGCCCTTCCACCTTGAGCGCCGGGATGCCGACAAGCATACCGAAAGCTGCCGAAATAGCGATAGTGACAATCAGGGATGGGACGAATCCAAGCTCTCCCTTGGTGGTCAGCAGAGCGCCCGCATAGGCGCCTATGCAGTAAAATCCATATTGGCCCATGTTGATTTGTCCGGCCAATCCGGTCACAAAGTGCATCCCAAGCGCCAACAGGATATTGATGCCGATCATACAGCCGATGTGGATGATGTAGTCAGAGGAGAAGATGAGCGGCAGCAAGCAGATAATGATTGCGAACATGCCGGTTAAAATCCAATCCTTTGTCCGAGCCGGTAATTTGTTTATGTTCCATTTCATACCGACACCCCCTTTAAGCCTTCTGTTTTGTCTTGGTGGAAAAAAGACCGCCGGGACGCAGCATCAGCATCAGGATCATGATGACGAAGCTGATGACATCTTTGTAGGCGGACCCGATGAAGTGGCTGCCGAAAGTTTCCACAACGCCTACAATCAGGCCGCCGAGCATTGCGCCGTATACATTTCCCAGCCCGCCGATGACCGCTGCGCTGAAGGCTTTGAGCAGCATGGTCGCAGACATGTTATAGCGGACAAAAATAATCTGTGCGCTGAGAATACCGGAAACCGAGCTTAAAAAGGCCGCCAGGCCAAACGCAAAGGAGACGATAAAGCGGGTATTGACGCCCATCAGAGCCGAAATCGGTTTGTTATAGGAGACAGCTTTCATTGCAAGTCCAATTTTTGTCTTTTTGAACATCAGATGCAGCAGCGCCATAACAATCAGCGCAACCACGATAACCACCAGATAAACCGGTTGGACGGATACGCTTCCAAGCTGTACCGGGTCTCCGAAGTTGGCGTCGTAGCTCTTGGAAACCGCGCCCCAGATCAGCCAGTAGGCATTTTGTAAAATTGCCGACATACCGAAGCCGGCCACCACAAAGGTCAATCCCCGGATGGAAAAGCCGCCGCCCATATTAAGAATCGGATTATAGATACACTTTTGAATGATGATGGCAACCAGTGCCGTGGCAAAGGAAGCCAGCAGGATTGTCGGAATCATTGGGACGCCCTTGGTAAACAGCACCCACCCCAAAAAGGCACCCAATGTGAATATCTCGCCCTGGGCAAAATGGATAATATCCAGAGATGCATAAATCAGCGATACAGACAGCGCCAGCATACCATACAAGGCGCCAATGGAAACGCCGATGATCAGCAGATCAATCCATATGCTCATGCAACAACCACCTTTCAAAACATGATGGCAGCCGAATGTACTGCAAATACTCGGCTGCCATATCCATGCTGTTTGCAGAAAATTTTAAGCCGGATCTAAACAGGTGAAGGAGGTCAGCCCTCGGGAGCCCAAAGGCTGGACCATGTATAATCGGATTCCAAACGATAGATACTGCTTTCCTTTTTTCCATCGCGCGAGTCGGCGTCACCGGAAACGCCAAAAGTGGTCACGCCGGTCAGGCCAACCCAATTGGAGACATTCGCCAAGGCGTCGCGTATGGCTGTGCGATCAGCAGCCAGGGTATCCGGCGTGTTGCCAAGCTCAACCTCGCCTAAAATTTCTGTGATCAGTACGATGGTATCATAGGCCTGTGCTGCGTTGTGATCCAATGTTCCGTTGACAACGGAGGAATACTCATTGACAAACGCTTGAATATCCTCGCGTGTGTCAGTCGGGCTGAATGTGGTGGAGAAGATAGCGCCCACTGCACTCTCGCCGGCTACGCCGTAAAAGTCGGAGGAGGACATGGACGAGAAGCCGCAGATGGGAATATCAGGGGAGATGCCTACATCCAGGCGCTGGGAAACGATGATGGCAAGTTCGGCCTCATGACCGGCAAATACGATGCAGTCCACATCGATATTTTTCACGGCAAGCAGTTGTGTCTTAAAGTCGATATCGCCCTCGTTCCACTCCTGAACGATGGCCGGTTCCATACCATACTCATCCTTCATTCGGGCGACAAAGTTCTCGTACTGGCCAAGTCCAAGCGTACCTGTTTCATGCATGATGGCGATTTTTTCACAGCCCATCTCCTTGACGATATAGTCGCACAGGGTATAGGAGTGGTAGATATCAGCCACGGAATTGCGGAAAAACCACTCATTGCCATAATCCACAGTGATGGAGGTGTTGGTTGCCTGCGGGGTAATCACAGGGATTTCATACTCTGCGCAAAGATCAATGACAGCAAGAGCGCAGCTTGAAGTTGTTGGTCCAATGGCTAACAGGACCTTATCCTCCTCCACCAGACGGGTGAAGGCGTCGATTGTCTTGGCTGCGTCGCCCTCTGTGTCGTAGTAAACAGCGTCGATCAGATGCCCGTTAACGCCGCCCTGGCTGTTCAGCGATTCCAGATAATGTTCAAGGACCGCCCGCATCCTTGTGCCGGCTTCGTCATTGAAGCGCAAAAACACTCCGATTTTGTACGGCTCGCTGCCGGTTTGCGCGACATCGGCGTCTCCCGCTGATGTCGCCGGCGCTGTGCCAGAAGGGCTTGGCGCTTCTGCCGGACCGCCGGAACAACCGGAAAGGGATGCGGTGAACAGCACGATGGTGAGCAGGAATGCAAATAACTTTTTCATGACATTTCCTCCATTTTTGTAATATTGTTAGACATCCTACTTTAATACGTATTATGCAATTTTTGTGAACATTTTGCAATATCGGAAAAATAGATCAATTTTATTTAAATATTTTATAAAAAATTAATAAATAAAATATTCTTTAACGCAATTTGGTTGACTTTTCTGTTGACTTGTGCTATTGATATTGTATGACAGGATATTGTAGGATTTTATAATGATCGATGAGATAATAAATTCATTAAATGATTTAAAGGGGCGTTTACGATGATCGAGAGAGTGTCGGCTGTACAGCAATCGGAGGCCTATTTGCTCGAATACATCGCCCAGGAGAGTACACAGGTTGGCTGTAAGCTGCCTACGGAACAGCAATTGTGTAAAACTTTGGGGGTTGGGCGCGGTACGGTGCGTGAAGCAGTCCGGCTGTTGCAGGCCAAGGGATATGTGGAGATCAGGCCCGGACGGGGCGCGTTTGTCGCGCAGAAAGAGGAGCCGAAAAAGGAAGAAATATCCGGATGGTTTCAGGTGAACGAAGCGAACATCAAGGACATCAACGATGTTCGTTTTGCAATCGAGCCTTTTGCCGTTATGCGGGCGGTTGAGAATTGTACGCCCAGGGATTTAATGCAGTTGCACGCTATCCAGGCCCGCTCCATTGTTGCCGCAGAGCAAAAAGATGCGCCAATACTGGCTTTATGTGACGAACAGTTTCATACTTATATCTTTGAATGCGCCAAAAATCCGCTGCTGTTGGATATCAACAAGCGTGTCGTTGCACAGTTAGCTGTTTTCCGCAGTAAGACCTTTACCATCCCAGACAATGTGCAAAATTTTATTCCCGCGCATGCCGCTGTTCTGGAGGCATTCGAAAAGCGAGACCCGGAATTGGGAAAATTCATGATGGAGCGGCACCTGAAAACTGTTGCCGCAGACTTGGAGGCCAGCAAAAATATCTCCAAATCCCTTGACGCATGCGGACAACATGCCAGGATGGGTACCTGATGAAAAGAGCGGTGCAGGTGAAAATACAAGTTAATTTTGTATATAAAAACAGCCACAGACATGGTCTGTGGCTGTTTTTATATACAGAGTCCGGAGCGATGGCTGTGATAAATGCACCGCCCCGGTTACATTTAACAACCTAACGGCGATTATAATACGGGGCAGGCGCGCTGTTATTGATGGACAATCTGAACGGAACCGTCTTGCGCAGGGTTTATGCGCAGCTCCAAATGTATTTTGGTATCCCCGCGGAACTCAATTCTGCCATAACCAGCGGGTAACGATGCGCCAACGGTAAAGGAATCCCTGTCAAAGTTGTTTTGTTGTTCATACAGGTTTGTTTCGTCTCCGTTCGAGTTGATATATACAATGTTCAAAAAGCTGCCGTCCGACGGTGTAACGGAGAAAGAAGCCTGTGCCGGCGAGCCATCAACCCTGACAAGCAAATAGGGGATATTGCTTTCAGAAAGGCTCATATCTGCTGAAACTGTGCAGGCCCCTTCATTTGTGGCGCCATCATAATACTCAAAGAAGGCCATTGCGTCAGCAGGACGGTTAATCGTGCTTAGATTGGAGGGGATTTCCTCAGGCTTGTCTGGGATCTCCTCGAGCGATTCAGCCGAAATATCCTCCAAGTTCTCCATGGCGTCAAAACCGTCGGTATCCTCTGCATAATCTTCATTGCTGTAATCACGCACCTCTACCATTTGAGCAAGCGCCGCGGCGCTTTGCTCCGGCTGGAACCGTCCGTTTACATCGAGCGAATAGGACACATCGTTGTCACTGTAATTGAAGGTTATGTTATGTGTATTGAGGTCCAGAGGTCTGATATCCGCGAGAATTGCAGCAGCATCGGCTGCAAAGGCCTCCTGATTTTCATACGGTCCATTCAGTGAAAAATGCAGATACGTTGACATTTGCGATGCGAGCGATTCATAGTCCATATCAGGCGTGTACTCATAATAATAGGGAAGCTCGCAATTGACATACATATTGGAAATATGCGAACGGTCGCTGACGGCGTTGTATATGAGATCCTCGACGTTTCGGTTGAGCTGGTCGCGCGCCTGCATGGCGGGAGGTCCTGCATATTTCCAAACAAACGGTATGGTTGCCAGCCCAATGGCGCCACAGATCAAAAGGAAGCAAACGAAACAACTGAGCAGATCGTATTTGATGCGTTCGCCGCGCCGGAAGATGCTGGCATAAAGCACCTCCAGGCCAAGAAAGACAAAAATGAGAGGAGAGAATTTTAAAACAAACAGGAGGTTGAACGACGGAAGAAACATACACAGCAGGGCAACCACGCCGCTGACGATCAGGGCAACGCCCATTGTTAATGTGCCGACACGGCGCACAGGGCGGTCCTCTTTTCTCTGTGTGCGGCCGCTGTCCGAGACGGCGCCGTTTTCCGGCGCCGTGCTCTGTGTTGATTCCTGTGCTGCGCTGCTTTCAGGACCGGCAATGTGCAGATTGTCACTCATCTTTTTTTCCTCCGTACTCTACAAATTCCTCATCGATGCGCGCCTGTTTTTTGCCGCCCTTGACAAGATGAATACCAAAGCCGATGACTGCGACAGCCACAACAAGCGTCGGGATGCGGTGGAACATGGAATAAATGTACCACGAATCATATCCAAGCATTTCCAGAGTATTGGTAATGAGCGGCAGCAGGAAATTGGAAAACAGCGCCCACAGACCGATAAAGATCAGCACAACGCCAATCAATGTATGGCGCTTCTGCATCAGGGCGTTCAGGTCGCTGCCTGTGAAAAATTTTCCAAAGCGCGCTGCAAATTCCTGATCCATGCGCGAACGCTCCTCCCAGGGGATTTGGGCGATGTGGAAGGTGTCAAAAAAGGAATAACACCAAATGACCGGCAGCAAAAACAGCAGCGGAGGAAACAGCACGCCTGCGACCATCGAAAGGGACCAGAACAACAACATAACCGCCAATCCCTTTTTCATCATGCCAAGATACATTTCACCCGCTCCGGGGATAAAGGCAAAACAGAATGTCAAAAAACTATTTTTCTTCATGGTTTGAACCCCTCTCGAAATTGAAACTGTAAATCCACTGATTCAACGCCGCTGAGATACCATCGGTAAAGCGTGTGGTTTTTTCGCTGAATGAAACTGTACTGTTGGAAAATACGTCAAAGGTTTGCCGGTTTTTATCATTGATCTGAAAGTCAAAGACGCCGAGATTCCAGAACAAAACCGCGAAACAAGCCGCTGCGGCGGCGGTTGCATATCGGTTGAGGAAAAGCTTTCTGGCCCGGTCGCGCAGACGCGTCCGTATGGTCGGCGCGATTGGTTGTGCTGTAGGAATCAAAAAATCGTCCGAAAGCATGGCGGTATATCGTTCGATGCAGGCGTCGCAGAACGAGAGATGTTCGGAAAGCTCAAGTCGTTCCAGTTCGTCGAGCGGCTTGTCATGGATCAGCGCCGAAAGAGCATAATCAGTCAGACAGCCATCCTGATTAAATAACTCGTTCATGTTTTCATCTCCTCCATCAGAATTTTTTGCAGCTTGGAGCGTGCGCGGTAAAGCTGTGTTTGAACAGTTTTTTTGGGTCGTCCCAATTCCTGTGCGATTTCGTCAACTGATTTTTCCTCAAGGAAAAATAGGACAGAAACCTTGTGGTAAGGCTCTTTAAGTTCTAAAATGGTCTGGCGGATCGCTCCCGCGCCTTCGTCGTCTATGTATAGACGTTCCGGCGACTGTTCCGAACGCACAATATCCAGTTCGCTCATGTCCTCACTGACAGATACCTTTCGCCGGTATGCACTCTTTAAGAAGTCTTTTGCCTTATTGGTTGCAATGCGTGCGAGCCAGGCCTTGAGATTCTCCTCACTGACGCGGTCGATGTGGCCGAACGCAGACACAAACGTATCCTGTGCAAGATTCTGCGCCTCCTGATAGTCACGCACGAGCTGGTAACAGATCGTAAAGACAAACCGCTCGTATTGCTCCACAAGCTCTATAAATTTTTCACTTGTCATCTGCTTTTGCCTCACCACCCCGTCGCCTTACACTGATTAAACGATAGGCCTATCGTTTTGACTTCAATTATGATACAGAAATTTTTTTATTCTGTCGAATGCCAAATTCGGGAAATTGACCCTGTCCTGATGTGATGGTATAATAACCGCAGAGCGGTTATTATACCGGGGTTATGGCCAAGGCGATACGCGGGCGCGGCCCGCTTCCGCCCTGATGGCCGATTATACCATACCGCTTCGCGGACATGGTATAATAACCGCAGAGCGGTTATTATACCGGGGTTATGCCCAACGGCTCGCCGCTTACGCGGTAACCGCCTTTATGGTTGACCACGCAGCGTTCAGGTGATGATGTACGAAAGGGACGGCTCCATGACGGAAAACAGGCGGTTTTCGCGCGTTTACATTGAACTTACAAACATTTGTAATCTTGATTGTACTTTCTGCCCAAAAACAAAACGACCGCCACATGTTCTTCCGTATGAGCAGTTTTGCGTTCTGGCCGATGCGGTGCGTCCTTATACAGATTATATATATTTACACTTAATGGGCGAACCGCTGCTGCATCCGCAGCTGTTTGAAATTTTGGCATACTGCCAAAAAGTAGATTTAAAGGTTAATATCACTACAAACGGCACATTGTTAAGGAGTGTAAAGGAAACGATCTTTACCGCAGGATCGGTGCGTAAAATAGCAGTTTCGCTTCATAGCTTTGAAGCAAACAGAAAAGATAGCTTGCTTGATGGATATCTTGACGATGTATTTGAAGCGGTGCGTTTGGCGCGCGCCGCTGGAATTATTTGTGAGCTGCGATTGTGGAACGGCGGCGGCGCGGAAGCTTTGAACAGTAGCATTGTTTCACGGATTGGACAGGCGTTTGATGTCCAGCCGGGAGACATTCCCGACGGTTTTTCAGACCGTAAGCTCGGAGAGAATTTGCATCTGGTATTCGCGCCCTCATTTGAATGGCCGTCTCTGGAGGCACAGAGCAGCGGTGACGCTGTGTTTTGCCGCGGCTTGCGCGATCATTTTGGTATTCTCTGTGACGGAACGGTTGTGCCATGCTGTCTT
>ERZ808041.1040-NODE-1040-length-12921-cov-14.461694_pt1 | contig 12921 bp, 6 predicted proteins | sample MGYA00380192_ERZ808041 | MGnify/ENA primary metagenome ERZ808041 (study PRJEB31490, sample SAMN06133412) | mouse gut metagenome | isolation source: Z1_1 | host: mice | place: China: Chengdu | collected 2015-05 ... | reverse complement strand
TCAATGCTCATTTTATTTGTAACCTCCTATAAATCAAGGTTTTAGTAACAAAAAATGGGGTAGTATTTGACACTACCAGAAATATTATGAAGGGAACAATTATGAAAAAAATAAAACATTTATTATATAGATTAACAGTTGGCACAATGCTTGTCGTGGTGCTTTTTTCTAATATTGCATTTACGGACAAAATACTTCCAGGCTCTGTGGTATCAAATGCCGAGGTGAATTACGTGGAGCAGATGGAACAGCGCAAATCACTCCCCATACAGTCAAATGCAATTGAAAACTGGCCAAAAGGACCGGCGATTGGTGCGCAATCTGCCATTTTGATGGAGATGAATACACACACAATTCTCTATGCCAAAAATATTCACGAAAGGTGTTATCCAGCCAGCACAACAAAGATATTGACATGCCTTATTGCTATGCAGAATTGTACAATGGATGAAACAATTACATTTTCTCATGATGCTATCTATGATGTTCCACTTGATGGCTCCAGACTTGGCGGTGTGGACACAGGTGATACTATGGCTATGGAACAGGCGCTTTACTGTGTACTTGTCCAGTCGGCAAATGATGTTGCGAGCGCTGTCGGGGAACACGTTGCAGAGAAGCTTGGAAAAGAAAAAAGTGTACAGGCATTCAGTGAAATTATGAATGAAAAGGTGAAAGCGCTTGGCGGTGTGGACAGCAATTTTATAAATTGTAATGGGCTTTTTGACGAGAATCATTACACCAGTGCTTATGACCTCGCATTGATTGGAAGTGAATTTTTCTCAAATGATTTGTTGTGTAAAATGTCTTCTACGTCAAGCTATCATTTTCAGTTAAAGCCAGAAGATGAGGAAGATGTGTGGATCGCCTCTAAAAATCAACTTTATAAGGGGAAACCTTACGCGTATCAATATCTGTTAGGAAGCAAAACTGGATTTGTGTCGCAGTCTCGCCAAACATTAGTTTCGGCTGCGGAAAAGAATGGTATGAAACTTGTATGTGTTGTCTTTACAGAGGAAACACCTTATCAATTTGAAGATACTGTGACACTTTTTCAGTATGGATTTGAGAATTTTAAGCGGGTGTCTATCCATGATAATGAGACCAAATATAATATTGATACTATGGATTTCTTTGACACGGAAGACGATCTTTTTGGGGATTCTACACCATTAATTTCAATAGAAAATGACGCGTATGTGATATTGCCAAACACTGCGGAGTTTGCGGACACGGTATCCACACTGACCTACGCGGAACAGTCATCAGACACAAATGTGATTGCCTCGATTCATTACACATATTCTGATGTTCCTGTCGGTGACTGTAATCTGGTATTTTATAAATCCAGTGTTCCTACATTTCATTTTAGTTCCAACAGTCCAGTTCATGAGCCTATGCCAGAACCAGACACTTCAGAAGGAGAGATGATAGAATCCATAAAAGTATCAAATGAACCAAGAGAGCATACCAATATTATCTATATTGATGTCAAAAAAGTTATTTTAGGATTGATGATTATAGCTGGATTGATTTTATTGATACTGTTTGTCATATCTATCTTGAAAAGTTATAGTTTCTCCCCGCGGGGACAAAGCAACAGACGATTGCGCAGCCGCAGGCGGGAAGCGCGTGCAGCAAGGAGAGAGGCGCGGAGAAATGCTCGTTGGTACGGGCGTGTCAACAAAAAAGGAAGGCATTAAAATAGGTCTTCCTTTTTGCTGTGTCGTCGTTCTTTTCTATTGCTGCGTACCTGATTTTTCTTGTTGAGAACGTCCTGCACGATTTCAGGACCTGCCTGTTTCATGGTTTTTACCACATAAATTTGATCGTTTTCTGACTTGCGCAGGCGAATTTTTTCTTTGATCATGCCATGACGGGGACAACTGACAATTGTATAGTAATGCTTTCCGTTGTTGGTGAACCAAGGAATTTTTTTCTTGGTCTTAGCGCCACAGAGAAAACATTTGGTTGAGAGCACTTTTTTGTCTGCCATAGCGGTGGGCTTGTCTGGAAATTCTCTGGAGATATACTTTGCGTAATCCTCGAAGCAGACCCAGATTTCCTCAGATTTATTCTGAGGCAGACGATAAGTGTCAAAAGAGTAGTTGTCAAAAACTTTTTGGTCTGTAATTTCCTTTATAATTTTAGCAGTATAATAGGCGTCTGTATCCGCTCTGTGAAATGCCACATCTTTTTCAATGCCAAGAAAATCAACAGCATATTGCAGCGTTCGCCTTGATTTTTTGTCCTCAAATGCAATGCTAAAAAGTTTCTGAACATCATAGTATTTTAAAGTTTTATATGACACTGGCGACATATGGTAATAATCCATATTTCTTTGCAATTCTGGAAGGTCAAGATTTCCCCATGTGCAAAAAATACAATCGTTGCCACACCATTGAATAAAATCCGCCGCGACTTCTGGAAAAGAACGGCAGTCTGCAAGCTGCTCCATGTTTAGATGAATGAGTTCTCCTGTCATCTGATTCATGGTGTGGAATACCTGCGGACGGATCAATTCATGGAACGTCGCTATTTGCTCCCGCTTTTCATTTAATTTTACTGCGCCAATTTCAATAATTTCAAATAACAGGCTGTTTTCCCGCCTTGTTCTTATATCCGCAGCCTGATTCCATTCCAGATCAAATACAATATAATTCACTTGTTCCTGCTCCCCGCTTTGAATTTTCTGTTCAAGAATGCCATCGGCGTTTTTGCTACGCGCTTTTGCAATCCGTCAAAGGCATATCAGACAGGGGATTGAATCCCACATCTGATAGAATTGTATGCAATTTCTATCTGTCTGTCAACCGTTCTACTTCCTGTATTTTCTGGGGAATACGAATCCTTTGCGGACATGCGTCCATACAGGGCATTTGAACACATTCCAGACAGCGCCTTGCACTCTCTACAATTCCAAGCGCCAGTTTTTTTAACGCCCAGTGATCCTTTCCTAGATGAAAGTATTGATACTGGCGAAAAAGTGTATGGATTTCCGTCCCATAGGGACAGACACACCGCTGACATCTGTCGCAGGGAATTGGTGTATATTCTTTTTCTAGTACAGATAACACTTCTTCAAAAGAAGGGCTATAAAAATTTTGCAAATCAATTATTCTGTCCATAACAGCGTCAATTTGCTCTCTGGTTCCAAGTCCAATCAGTGCACTGGAAATTGGATAGGATAACACAAAATCAATCAGTGTCTGCACAGAGAATTTTGCTGGCAGCAGTCCGGCGGCATACACTTTATTGACAAGAAAACCTTTTTTCTGAAAAAGTGGTTCTCCTCGAAGACGGTCTAGCATACCGCGTTCTAATAGATTTCCACTTCCTTGGAGAACATCTACGCGGTCATCTTGAGCGCCTCGCAACAGAATGTCATAGTAGTGCGTTGCAATCCCTACAAATCGGATTTTTCCTTCCGCTTTTAGTTCCGCAAGCGCGTCAAGCGCTCCGCCTTGCCCAAACACTTCATCCTCATGGTCTGCATCCACTTGATGGACAAAATATAAATCTGGAATTGTCCCAAGATTCTCGCAGGAAGTTTCCACTGCCTGATACATTTCACCACCGCTAAAGAAGCGTGCTTTGTCTGAGATAACAATGTGTTCTCTTCCAATAGAAGCAGCAAATTTACCAAGCTTGATTTCCGCGTCTCCATATTCCGGTACAATTGCGGTATCGTACAAATTGCAGCCTAGTTTGTATGCATGTTCCATTACTGCAAGGGCATCTTTTTCACTCAGATTAAAATAATTTGGCAAAACAGGGATATTTCCCTGCAAAATTGGAATGGTGCCAAAGCCAATCTCTGATACAGAAAGTCCTGTACTACCTAACATTCTATAATTCATCTAAATATTCCTCAACAGCCCCGAAAAGCATCTGGCGCGACTTCTATTCCTTCTGGCACCGGAACGACAAGAGATTTTCCGCAAAAGGCAAATGCTTCTTTGCCAATTTTTTTAATTGTGGAAGGAAGTTGTACGCTGCGCAAGCTGTGACAACGGTAAAATGTGCGTTCAGGAATTTCTTCCACGCCTTCTGGAATCTGTATTTCTGCAAGGGAAGTACAGTTTTCAAAGGCTCTTGTGCCAATTTGCCTTAGATTGTTTGAAAATTCTACAAAGCGCAGCATTTGGCATCCAGAAAATGCATGTGCCTCAATACATTTCACGCCAGATGCTTGCCGTACTTCGCGCAGCCACTTACACCCTGCAAAAGCCCGTTTCCCAATCTTTTTTACTGTTTTAGAAAAGGTGATTTCTGTCAGCAGATTTGCATCCTGAAACGTATCCTCTCCTATTTCTGTAATACCGTTAGCAAGCTGCATGCAGGAAATATTTCCAGTACACTCAACTAAAACATGTTCTTCGTTTGTCTTAAAACAATTAAGACTGTCAAGCACAGCCTGTTTCGCCAAAGGCGGCAGATCTTTTTCGCGGTCCGCTAAGCCAGTAAAGGAAACAACAGTTTTGTCTGACAGAATCATTTGCTGCAAATAAATACAGTTGCGAAAGGCATATTCTTCAACCTGCACCCGATCCGACAAAAATTGAATACTTTTGATTCCAAGACCATTTGCAAACGCCCAACCACACACTAGGCGAATTTCTGGCGGAACAATTACTTTCCCCACACAGCAAGAGCCATCTAACAACATATCACGCACAGTCACCATAGGAGATACTTTGCGTTTTTCTATCATCCAAGTGGTGCCGTGAAATGCCCTTGCACCAATGTATTCCACACTCTCTGGAATTTTTACCTGACAAAGCTGCATTGCATCTCGAAACACTTCCGCTTCAATTCGCTTTATTCCTGCTGGAATGCACACCAGCGTCGCGCTGCCACGATATCCAGTCAGATTTTCTTCATTCTCCACGGAAAAACAGCTCAAAGCACTGTGATACAATAACTTTACAGTTTCTGGAATCTCATCGGACAAAAGGTCTGCGTAGCAGCCAAACACCCAATTTTTTTCTTGATATATTACTTCACAGAGCGAGGTGCAACCAGATAATGCATACTCTTTTAAAGAAATCAATCCTTGTGGTCCAGAGAGACAAATTTTTGCTAGATTGCTGCAATCTTCCATCGCATGTGCATCTAGGTAGATTCCATCTTGAAACGTTACAGACAATAAACTTTCGCAGTTTGCAAAAGCATATTTACCTACATAAGATATAGATGTAAAATCATATTCTTTTAATCTCATACAATTGTTAAAACAATCGGATTGTATTTCTTCTACATTTTGACACAGGCAAGTTTCCAAGTTGGTACAACCTGCAAAAAGTCTTTTTTTAAGATGTTTTATTTGGGAGAACTGTGCCCAAATAAGTGCAGTGCATCCGGCAAATGCCGCTTCTCCAATCTCATAGACGGCACATTGTACTTTTTTGAGAGCGCTGCATTTTTCAAACGCATGTGCTTCAATTGTATGTAGTTGTTTTGAAAAATGTGACTGTAAGCTGCTGCATCCAAAAAACGCACCTTCTCCAATCCACTGAAGACTTTCTGGAAACACAATCTTATTGACAGCACGGTTTGCGGCAAACGCATAGGGCGAAATTCCCTTGATTCCGTCTGGAATTTTAATTTCACCGACACAATCTATACCAGAAACAATCAAGCTACCTACAATAGAAAGTCCATTCTCTAAATGCTTTGCCAACATCGTGTTTGTAAAAGCGCTCTCTCCTGCCCACAGCGCAGGATTTAACGAATTATTCTGCAGTGCAGCACATCCATAGAAGGCTTCTTTTTCGATTTTTACAGTCTGTGCAAGCTGAATTTTTTGCAGGTTTCGACACTGATAAAAAGCGCGTTCGCCAATCGAATGCCATTCTGGAACACAGGATTTGTCCAAGGAATCTGTCACAAAAATTTCCTCCAAAACGCTGCATCCAGCAAAAATTTCCGGTGCTAACTGGGTAATTTTGGAAGGAAAAAACACTCTTTGTAGTGCAGTACAGCCTTTAAAAGCCGCAGATCCAATGGACTGCACCTGTTCTGGAATGTAGATTGTGGTAATTTTTGTATTGCCATAAAAAGCGCCGCCAGCAATGATTGTTACTGTAGCTGGAATTTGTACTTCGCCTTCAAGATGTTGTCCGTCCCAAAGAATCGTATTTTCTGTTTCCGTTGTATGCTGCTTCCACTGCTCTAAAAAACGACTGCCATCCACGGCATGTCTTCCTATGGATTTGAGTGTCTGTGGCAAACTAAGCCGCGTTAATGCAGTACAGCCATATGCAAATTTATCTGGAATATGACAGACGCCTTCCTCAAGAACCAGTGTTTTTAATCGTGTGCAGTCTCCAAAGACATCAATGCCATAGTGTTTTCCTGTACCATATCCACCCATTATCTGTGCTTTTTGTAGACTGCTTTTTGCAAATGCTAAATCTTCCACAAATTCTGCTGCCGCAGGAAGACGAATTTCCCGTAATCCACAGCAATAAAATGCCATTTTTCCAATGCGGGTAAGGTTTTCTGGAAGTGTTAATTTTTTTAGACTTTGACAACCATAAAAAGCACGCTCTCCAATTTGTTCTAATCCCTCTGACAGGCAGACTTCTTGCAGTGCCCTACAGTTCCGAAAAATTCGGTCTGGTAGAACATGAATTTGCTCTGGAACTTCAATGCGCAGCAGTTTCACACAGTCTGAAAATGCGCCAGCATCAATGCTGCGAAGTTCTTTTGGCAGTGTGATAGTTTGTAACAACAGACATCCTCGAAACGCTTCTGCACCAATTTCTTGCAGACTTTCTGGAAGAATTACTTTGTCGATTGTCTCAATACCAGCAAAAGCTTCCTCAGCGATTCTGGTAACGCCCTCTGGAATAATCACTCTGGATTCTGCACCTAAATATTGCAGCAGAATTGTTCCACTCATTCTAAAATTTCCCAAAACCTGCCGATGGATTACACGGACTGGCTCTGGGACTTCAGAAATAGGAACAAGTGCTTGTTGTGTTGCATTCGGTTTTATTTTAAAAATATCAGATAATCCGTGGAATAAGTATACAGAACCATCACTGGTCTGAATGGAGCGCAGCGCTGTGCAGTTGCGAAAGGCATCTTTGTCAATTGAGATAGTATCTCCGTGTAAAATTACTTGCTCTAAACCGATACAGTTACGAAAAGCACGACTTTCTATTTGTCGTAACGATTGCGGCAGTTTAATGTCCACAATTCCTCGCAAATCATAAAAACTACTTTTGGCAAGGACTTCTATTCCTTCGGGCACTTCCACATGCTTAATATTAATTCGGAATCGTACTAAAGTTCTGTATTCTAGTTCCATCATGCGCAAGACGATATCTTGTACCACCAATTTCATAAGAGGAGGCAGAAAAAAACTGTCTGCTGCCGCTTCTACGACATTCGGAAGAAAATATGTCTCCCCATCTGCAAAAGCAATTTCTTTCACGCGTGCACAGCCAGTAAAGACATCACAGATACAATCTTTTTCTATTGTACGAGATATCACAAGCTTTTCAAGGGACATACCATTTGCAAGTGCCGCCATTCCAAGTCGTTTTACCCCTGGTATCTGCACTTCTTGTAGACTGTCACAATATAAAAAAGCACACTCTCCCAGCTCCTGTACAGAGAGCGGTAAGACGACTCGTTTTAGAGAATGACAGCGGTGAAATGCATACCGTCCAATATAGGTTATGCCTTCTGGAATCACAACTTCTTCCAGCTTGCGGCACCCTTTAAAGGCATCTGGTGAAATGCATTTTAATCCCCGCGGCAAAATAACTTTTTTTAGAGATACGCAGCCTTTTAAAGCGCCCTCTCCAATTGTGTGGATTCCCTCTGGGATTTCTATGACTTCCTCCCGCCCTGTGTAACGTTCTAATATTCCATTTTCAATCTGATAATATTCTGTCATTGTTCCCTCATGTCGGATAGTCTGCAAAGATGAGTGTAATCATATTGCGCAGTTCTTCCAGACTTCCGCTTCTATATAAACTTTCCTTATACCGTTTTGTTCCTTTTCGCTTCTTCATCATATAAGAAGCAATCTTTTTTATATAACTTAATGTGAAAGTTTCGTCGTAATATTGCGCAGCTAAGTCTAGTTGTTCTATCAGAATCTGAAAGGGCGTCTTTTGACAAAGAGTTCCTGTCAGTTCGCTAAATACAAATGGATTCTCTAAGCCATACCGTGCTATCATTATCCCATCTGCACCAGTGTTTGCAAGCATTTTTGTAGCATCTTCCACAGAGAAAATACCACCGTTTGCGATAACTGGAATAGAGACAGCCGCTTTTGCCTGTTCGATTTCTTTTTGATGTGGTTCTCCGTCATACATCATACTTCGTGTCCGACCATGAATTGTAATCATATCTGCGCCCGCATCTTCACACATGCGGGCAAATTCTGTGGCAAACAGTTCGTCCTCACGGATACCCACACGGCATTTGACTGTGATGATTTTACCGCTTTTCTTACAGCCTCTTATAATCGCAGTGGCCCGTTTTGGGTCCAACATCAGTGCACTTCCCTCACCGCTTTTAAATACATTGGGCACAGGACATCCCATATTGATATCGATAATATCAAAGTCCGCCAAAAGTGGACTTTTGGCCATCTGTTCCATCACAGCCGGATTGCCGCCAAGAAGCTGGACTGCTTTGATAGGCTCATTCTTGGTTGTTAAGAGAAGGCGGTTTGTCGCTCTATCCTCATACTTTAAGGCGTTGGCGCTGCACATTTCTGTAAAACACAATCCCGCGCCAAGTTCATATGCCAGCATTCTAAATGGATAACAGGTATATCCCGCCAAAGGTGCCATCAATACATTTGATGGCAACAAAAGCCCCCCTACGCGGATTGGCCTGATATCGCCAGCCTGTATCATTTTCATGTATAATTCCCCCATACATAGTACTATGATTATAAAATGCTAAACTGTGCGGCTGCAAATGGTGTGATATTCACAGTAAATTTATTAGTTGTGTGTATAATTTTGTTTATTGTAGCAAAATCAGTAACTATAGTCAACCAATGTAATTTAGTTTAGAGGGAATGTCGTTACAGTTCAGCCTCAGGACTTTGCATTTACTGCAAAGTCCGTGAAATAACGTAGTGGCTGAGATGCATCAAGCCACCACGAAGTGGTTTTGCATGGCTTGATGCTTGTAACAGGAAGCCGAAGGCTGAACTGTTACGGAATGTCAGGGACTATATATCATGAATTTATTGTATGTTAATACAAGAAATTCCTTACAGCCATCGCTGGTTTTTGCAGTCTGGATAGGGTTCTCTCTTTGTGGAAGAAGCTGTTGCTTTTGTAAGTTGTAAGACTATCTCACTAAAATATCTTGGATTCACTTCTCCAAGCCTACATGGAACAAATTGATTCTGTTCCTGTTTTTTGCAAAAATGTACACCATATATAGTCACATCAATATCTAAACTGGCAATGCCATCACCTGAAAACTCTAGCTCTACACTGTTATTTTGGTCATTGTGATAATAAGTATCAAAACTCCCACCATCACCGACCTCTCCCTTATACCACCCCATATCTTGAAGTTTTCCAAAAAGAAACAGCGAATTAACAACCACCCCTCCAAACCGGATGAGCTCTAGCTCCTCTTTTTCCTCATCTGTCACACGGAAAACAGGACGTTCTATCTGTTCAATGGGTTGAACAATCTCATAATCCGATAGTTGTTCTTTCCATGCTGCAAGTTCTTCTTCTGAGAGTTCCAGCGGATGCACCAATCCAATATCAACTATCTCTGGAAGTTGGTATTCCTCTTCGTCCACAGTATTGAATGTGCCATCTTCCATATAACGAAAAGTCTTTATTACTGTCTTGTCCAAACCTTTTCCCTGATACACACCCCATATTAACCCAGTGGCAAATTGACGCATAATTGGATTTTCAACAAACAATGCTTTCCAATTCTCTGTCTTCCATTGTCGATCTGTACTGAATGCTTGTTCCAGACGTAGTTTCTGTGCTGCAACCACCATTTTTAACTGCTTTTTTAATTGTCTCCATGCATCATTTGCTGCCTTTGCCAGTTCAGGATCATCTGTTTTGCTAGGAGTGGGCATATTCTTTAATTGTCTTTCCTTTTCATCATACACTTCTAAAGAAAATGTTGGTGTCAAAACCACTTTAAATTGTCGTTTTCCATAGTCAAAAACACGTTTCATCTGTCTGTCAAAACCCAAATTGGGAACAATCCTATCCTCCATTTCTTCCCTTGTTATCCCAAGCTGTTCTGCGACGTAATCAAGTGCCTGCGCTGCGGCAGCTTTTACCTGACGTTTTTTAAACTTTCTAGCAATCTGGTCTACAAGAATCAGCGCTGTAGGCGTTGGATTAAGTGCCAATGCTTTCACTGCCTCCGCAGCCATTGCACCGCGTCCTTCTTTTGCCCAAGCCTGAAGTTGTGTATCTATTTCTGTTACCATTGTATCACCACCATGAATGGAAGCAGCATACAACACCCATTTTCGCTTCGCCTGTGCGCCTTCGTCAATCCAAAAGTGATAGATTTCTTTCATATATAACGCCAATTCTGCCGGATTGAGTTCTGCTGCTAGTCTCTGCGCATCTTTGTTGATTCCAAGTGTTTTCATATCGGCATAGCTGATTAATATAGCAGCAAGATAATTCTCCTCCGCTTGTTTGCCATCTTTTTTATGTACTTTTGTATGTGGCTCAAATGACAACCAAGACAACTTTCTCTTCCATGTACCAATCAAAATTTCATGTATTAGATTTTCTAGGGTTGGTTCTGCTGTATTATTATTCTGACAGCCTTCAAAACCAATTGCATTCTGTATCATTGTGCGTATCTTTTTTGTCTTTTCTTTTTCAAACGCCATAGAAAGCGCATTGTGATATTTTTCCGCTCCCCAATGACACAAAACTTCTATCGCCATCTCACGTTCTGAACCGCGTGGGGATTTGAGCATTGTAAGAATGTCCGTCTCACACTCTGGATGGGCAACAAAAATTGTTTGTAAAAGTTCTCTCCCTTCTTTGCTGTTTTCTGCGGCACACGCAAGCAGTTCTTTTTTATATTCTTCCCATTGTAATTCCATCACACGAATTGCCAAAATACGTGATGGTATAAAATTGCTTTGAGAAGCAATTTTCCACTCATTATGCCAGTCACTATGATATTCTAAAATTACTTCCAAGCATTTCTGATATGCATTTTCTTCATAATAGGGTGCAAAATAATTTCCATTGTAAACCTTGCTTAAAAATTCAATTTGATATTGAGGAGGTATCTTTTCTTCATCCATCAGTTTTAAAATACTTTTTGTTTGACGCGGTTCAATATCCTTATATTTCCAATTATATTCTATCTGATCGAATGCGGAATCTACCCAGAAATATGCGATATACTCCTTACTCAAATTCAAAAACTCTAATACCAATGCTCTTTTATAGATCTGCGTTTCACCGTATAAAATATATCTATGAAGTTCTTCATTTCTATTCCAATATCTTCCACTGTATAGTTCCCGCCAGCTAGACACACAGGGAAGAATATCTGAGATTTCCATTTCTCCCAACAAGTACTTCTCTGCCTCATTTTGTGAAGTACTAAAGATACTAGACGCCTGCTTTGCAGCAGCTCTGCGGTAATTGGCAGAAAATAATTCATTCTTTTCTTCATAGAGTTGCGGATTTCCTGTTTTTATACAGGTCATTAGATATCCTTTTTCATCCACTATAAGCTCCAATAACACCTCACAGATCGTTTCTGGCGCTTCCTTTGCCATGTGCTCTAAAATTTTTGTCTGCTTCTTGGAAACTGCCCAGCGAATATACATATCGTCTGGAATGATCAAATAATTTTTTAACGCAAAAATATGCCTGTCAAACCAGTCTTGTCCAACTGCAAGACAATAATCCAATGGACTATTCTTGACTGCCATAAAATCCAGTGCATCGGCAAGACGAATCACAGATACAAATTGGTCAGAGTGCTCTATTGCAAGAAACGCAAGAAAGGGCAGAAATGCCATCTGATAGTCATTTCTACATCTTCCAGCTAGAATAGATCGAATTTCTTGAGGAATCGGTTCATTTAAGACAGCTTTTTGTATAAAAGTTTGAAGAAGCTCTAAGTTTGTTCCTTCTAACTCACTGTCTTTTGCCGCCAACTTACCGATGTTCACTGTCAGACAATGTTCCAAATATGCCACCATTTTCTCTGTACATTCTGGGTCTCCAAATGCTCTATTATCTTTGTCCATTGCAATACAAAGTGTGCCTTTTGCTTCCTCTAAGGGTTTCACACAATGCAAATATAATGCCGCCAAAAACATCTTTGTGTTAACATATTCTTCATTATAACACAATTCCATCATCTGTAAAAACACATCTGGATTTTTAATCCCCATTCTGACAAGGGGTTCTATAAAATTTGCACTAAAATTTTGAGAATCCCATACAACTACATCGGCATGAATCACTGCTTTTTGTATTGGAGATAGAAATTTTGCCAGATAATTTATGTTTTCAAATGTCGAACAATACAGAAGAAAACAAGACGAAGTCTCACCGCCAATCTCTGCTGTAAGACGAATAAAACGGCCTGCTAATTCCGTTCTGGTCTTTTTATACATTTGCAAAAAGTCGTATAGTTCATATGCAATATCACGCGAAAAATTTGAAAAACTTTGATGTTCCACTTCCTTTAATAGATTTATGTCCTCTGGCACAGACATATTCATATATTGTTCTGCAATTTTTTGATTTTTTTCCGTTAATTGCAACAGACCTAGAGCTTTCTCAATATTCTTCCTATCTCTGTCTTGTGCTTGCAAACTCATTAGAAGCTACCTGCTACTCAAAATATGGACAAACCTATCCATACCGAGATGTTTCCTGTTTCAACCTATATGCTTTTGATTAT
>ERZ808041.1036-NODE-1036-length-12937-cov-7.562908_pt1 | contig 12937 bp, 23 predicted proteins | sample MGYA00380192_ERZ808041 | MGnify/ENA primary metagenome ERZ808041 (study PRJEB31490, sample SAMN06133412) | mouse gut metagenome | isolation source: Z1_1 | host: mice | place: China: Chengdu | collected 2015-05 ... | reverse complement strand
TTTTGTTACCCCCCGCCGCCGAAAAATGACAAAATTTCTTCGGCGTTTTCTTACAATTTCATATCGGCGTTGACAGTTGAAAACCCGTTGATTCCGTAAGAATCTCCACTATTTTCGTGAGGCTATTGAAGCCTAGATAAGCATCATTTCGTAGCGTCAGTAGTCAAATAGTAGTCAGCTCCATATGCTTCGTGCGCATTGCACCTTTCCCGATGTCATAACGGCGGAGCTTCAGTTAACTCAGCTTGTGCCCTCAGGATTGCTTTGAAAACAACTTCATACAGCGGCTCGTAGTTAGAATCATCTTTATCTGCTCGAGCCAGTGCCTCTAAATATACTTTCTTCTCCTCAACTTTGAAGTATATTGGCGGCAGTCTCCGCCGAATGAGCAGCAAATTCATAAATGCGCGGAGAGTTCTCCCGTTCCCATCACCAAATGGATGTATGATGGTTAACTTGTGATGAACTACAGCTACTTCCTTAACATATTGGCTTAATGAAATTTCATCAGAATGCTCCAATAGCTTTTGTACGTTAGATGACAATTCCAGCAAGGCAGGAATAACCTTTGAGCTATCTATCGTTTCAAATTTTGCGCCTACTACAAGCGGGTTGGATTTCCTAAATGTTCCCCCAAACTCCGGAGATGGTGCACAAGAAAATAGTTGACGATGCAGTGAAACCAAGCCTGAGAAAATGTCAATACCTTTATCTTCTGGAATTGAAAACAGATAATCATACATAAGCGCATGACCAGCTATAGCGACTTCATTCTCGTGTTGTTCGGTACAATATGGACTGTCTGTCTTGTGAAGTTTTATATCTGTAACAATTTCAGCCACCTTTTCTCGCCCAATAGTAATTCCTTCCATGCGAGCATCGTTATACACATAGTCATTGCAATACTTTCTTCTAACAAATTCACTGGGCGCTACATAAAGGCAGTCCTCTCCAGCATCTGTTACTTGGGCATATAACTCCACATATGTATGGCCTAACGCTTTTCGTTTTTTATCTGCACCAAACTTCTCTGCTCTTTTCTTCAGTGAAGATGGTTCACAATTCCCCTCAATTCTGTGGAATGAAGAAGCCGCTCGTACCAAACAAGAGGAAAAACTCACTCCAAAGTAATCAGCAATTTCTAGAACTTGATCAAATGTCAAATAGCCAGTTGGTGCGCATTTCATAATTTGCCGTTTCATTTCCATATATGGCATCAGAAGTTCTGCGGCAAAATTTTCTGCATACCGCTCTATCGGTATATTGCTACCAGGATTACAAATATATGTGCTACGGCTATCCTTAATATGATGGCAAAGCTCGTGCGCCGCTGTATACCGCTGCCTTGTAATGGGACGCTTTATATTGATTCCTACAATCGCCACATCATCTTTTCCTTGGGCTGGCAGATACATACCCTCACAGTTTTTATTTGAAAACGCACGAAAAACAAATGGCACACCCAAGTCAGTCAACATTTGAAATGGATTGATTGGATATGTCACTTGTTTTTCACGAAAATACTCTGAGAGAAACGCCTGTGCAAGTGTGCGCGGTGTAGCACCACTTTGAACAGCTTCTTTGACACTCATCATTGGACTTTTCGTTCCTTCATCATTCGTTTGAATTCCATTAAGTTCAAGATTTCTTGTTGATCAACTGCATCCAACTCACTGAACTTGCGGGCAAACATCTGCGATGGCATCTCCACTGGTCGTCCAGAAAGCAATTCATCAGTTGAGATTCCATATATTTTGCTGAACTTTTCCAATTCTTCACTAGAAACTTTTCTGTTCCCTAGTTCAATTTGAGAAATGGCTGCCCGACCAATGTTCATCTGCTTGGACACATACTCCTGTGATAATTGAAGTGCAGTTCGGGCCTTTTGAAGTCTTTTTCCCAATTCAGTCATATGGGCACCTCCTCTCACACAATATAATATACACTCTTCCGATGGAAAATGCAACAAAAATGATTAAAAATCTATCAAGCACTTTTACTAAAACTTTACAGCCCATAAAAAGTTGTACAGGCCAATACAACAAAACAGTCCATCTATCAATCCAGAACCTCACAAGCTTCATTGAGTGAAAATCCCTGCCCAGCTTTGGCCTGTGCCAAACCTTCGCTCATCATAGCATCAAAGGCCGTTGTATCCATTCCTTCTCGGGTTATAGGCACATTAGGGATAGACAGGGCGAACGGGATACTTCTTGTCATAATGATCTGCTTATAGAGCATATTGATGACCGTTGAGGCAGGGACACCCAGCTTCGCCATAATCGCCTCGGCTTGTTCCTTCACGTCAGGCTCCACACGGGCCAGGACATTTGCTGTTTTCGCTGCCATCGCCAATACCACCTTTCAAACTTTATTCTACCGCATCGTATGTCGATTAGCAATACATTTTTGCTCCAAGGAGAAACAATAAATGAATCCCCGTACCGCTATGGCATGGGGATTCATTTATTGTCCTTATCCGGGACGTACTCGGCAATATCCTCCAGGCGGCAGTCCAAAATCGTACACAGTTTATTCAGCGTATGGGTCGATACTGGCATATCTGTTTGGAGGCGCTGAACAGTGGCATGGCTCATACCGTGCTTAAACCGTAGCGTATATGTCGTCACGCTCTGTTCAGCCATTGTTCTCCACAATGGAGCATAGCGAATCACTGGATCAGCCCCTTTACAACGGTTATTATGGCTGATATAATGGCCATGCGATATGGCTATTATTTAGCCATATCAAAAGGGGGAATACCATGCTTGCAAATAGCTGCGCATTCACAGGCCATCGTCCGCACAAGTTCCCTTGGCGGTACAACGAGACAGACAGCCGATGTACAGCCCTGAAAACGGCGTTGGCAGAACAGATCACGTCACTGGCCGAAGCTGGCGTAACAGCCTACTACAGCGGAGGCGCGGATGGCGTAGACTGCTGGGCGGCGCTGGTCGTCCTGGAGTTGAAGAAAAAGAATCCTGCGTTGAACCTACACCTGATCCTGCCCCATGAAGGACAGGCGGACAAGTGGAGTGATTCAGCGCAGGAGAGATACCGCTTTATTCTGTCACAAGCCGATTCTTTGGAGTATGTGAGCCATGATTATTATGACGGCTGTATGCTCGACCGGAACCGCCGACTGGTAGATGCCGCTGACTTGCTGCTGGCGGTCTATAACGGAGAGCGGCGGGGAGGAACTGCGGCAACGGTGCGGTATGCCCGGAAGTCAGGACACAAAATAACCATTCTCGATCCTGTTTCTCTCAAAGTATCCAGCGGATAAACCGAATCAGAAATCTCTGTAAATATATATTCTCCTACGGTAGCACGGCGATTTGGAACTGCGAAATTTTGTGCAAAATATACAACGATTTCCATAATATATAATTGAGCTGTTTTTTGTGCACATTTCACACAAACTTTCATTTTGGGGGTTTACAGCTCCGAATTTCTGCACTACAATACGGATTCATATGGAGGTCTTGGAAATGAGTGTCAAAAAGAGCTGTACCCTTGACAGGAACGAAACGCAGTCTGAGGATTTCAATGTCTGGCTCAATGACCCTATGCTGTACGACAGGTTACATATCCTATCAGCCGAATATTCTGTACCTGTGGAACTGCTGGTCAATCTTGCTGTGAAACGGCTGATTGATGATGTTGACTTTGTAAGAAGTCTCCGCATGGGCAAAGCAAGAGAGGGATAGTGGACTATCCCTCTCCATTCTCAAAGTATGCAAATATGGTTCGCAGCACTTTGACCGCCATCTGTTTTCGCTCCAAGGGCTGTTGATCTATGATCTGCTTGAACTGTTCCAAGATGTTGTCATCGCTGTCCGATACAGAATCAGCCAGCAAATAATCCACCGTCACCCCGAGCCGGTTGACCAAACGCACAAGTGTGTCCAGCGTAAGACTCCGCTCCCCGCGTTCGATTGCGCCCATGTAGGTGTCCGAGATGTCAACATCCTCTGCAAGCTGGGCTTGAGTAAGATGTAACCGCAGCCGTTCCTCTCTGATTCGTTCGCCTAACCCCCTATAGTCCATGCGTTCACCCCTTCTTTATTCTACCCAAAGAAATCAGCGGCAAGAAACATCTAATAGGGGTATCTATATTGACTCAAAGGAGTATTTGTGATATGCTGAACAAAAGGCAGTATATGGTTCAAACGGTGCGCCACATGGAAAGGAAGCTTGTATATGGGGATCATCAAAAAGAATGCGGACATTGCCAAGAGTTTGGGGGTAGATGTGGACAAGCTGCCACCCGAAGAGCGGGAGTTTCTGGTTGACAGGGCAAACAAGATCATGCAGGAGGAGCAGTCCGACCGGGAAACGTTTGAGGCAGAGCTAAAAGGGTTCTCTGATGCTGAACTGATGGTCTTTGTTCCCGATGTCTACCAAAAAGACATCTATCAAATCGACTACAATAAGCTGAAAGAGAACGGCATCAAGCTGATTTCCTTTGATATCGACGACACCATTGGCGATGTTCTCATTCACAACATCAAGGCTAGAGTTCCCGGCATGAAAGTCACGATGTCAACGGAGGCTCAGGAGCTGTTTGCTCAGTTGAAGTCTATGGGCTTTATCGTCACACTCCTGACAAATGCCAAGGCTAAGGTTGCGGTAGATACCTGTGACAGTTTGCTGGCAGACGGCTATATTGCCAGGGCGAAGAAGCCGGACACAAAGAACTTTGAGGCTATGATGGAGAAGTTTGGAATCACGGATCCAAGACAGATGGCCCATGTCGGCAACAGCATCGCCCAGGATGTCCGGGGCGGGAACCAGGCCGGGGTAACAACCTGCTTAGTCCGCCGGGCCGGCAATTCCATGAAGGTCGGGAATGCCCTCATGAAGCTGATTGGAGTCAAGACAAAAGGCCACCAGATCAGGAAACGTTTGCTGGAACGCGATTTGTGGCGCAAGCACCACGCGGATGCCAAGGGCGACCAGTATTACCAGTTGGGAGAACTGCCGAAGTACCGGGCCAAGCGGACTTTTTACGCAGGAAACATTGCTGAGGCCGCCGCTGCTGATTTGATCTCGAAAATCAATGCGGATAAGGATCAGACTATTACCTTGGAAGATGTTCTGCGCAATATCGACAAGGGCCATTAAGGAGTCTTGGAAAGACGCCGATTAAGGCTGATAATCATTTCATAAAAGGAGTGTATGAATATGCCAGTGCCACCGATTCCGCCGGAACTGCTTGAACCGATTGTCACCGTTGTTGCGCCACCGATTTGGAATCAGATCAAGAAGTATTTCAGCAAGGATCACGGAAGCAAGGTAAAGAAGGGAGCATTTCCGGGGTGTTCCATCGAGATGTTTGGCGACAAAGCCTGCATTGTGGTCAATGAGAACAGCGGCGAAGTCGTTATGCTGACCTCGGATACCATTCAATCCTATCGGTATATTCAAGAGAAATACAAAGCGTCAAGGATGAAGAAATATTACTACTACGATATTATGTTCAAAGACGGCAGAGAAAGCTATGTCCGCATGAGCAAAAAGTACCGCGAAGCTATGGAAAGCTACACATAGGAATAGAAGAGGGATTTTACATAATGGGGACGCGCCATGTTTAATAAACCCAAAAAACTGAAAAAGATACCCTATGACGTGGTATCCTATGTTCTGATTGAAGCGGAAGCCATCAAGGACGCCAACGACAAGCAGATGATCTCGTCCTACTGCCTGGGGAAGCTGGAGAAGGTCAACTGGTATCTGGAGCTGATCGAAACAGGCTCCAAGAAATACATCGTTCCGCAAAGCAAGGTCCAGTTGGAGCAGATCAGGGATCAGCTTCTGGCCGCTCATAAGACGATCATGGCGACAAAGATACCGGACCCCAAGACAAGGCCAATTATTGACATCAAATATCCAGACGGGTTTGAGGGCTGACGGTGGAGCAAGGGGGGCGGCTGCAGCCGTCCCCCTTGCCGTTATTCCAAAATACCCGCCAGAAGGGAGAAAATACCGTTGAACACCAAGGATTTGGCCAACAAAATTAAACCGCCCTGTGCTAAGTGTCCGTACAAACTGGGGCTGGTGCAAACCTTGATGAACCCCTGTCCCCAGTGCAAGTTGGATGGATATCAAGCATATAAGCATTTCACAAACAAGGCCCACTCAGCCAGTGGTAATACTTAATTTGTTTCGTATTGCTGAAATCAACAACTGAATTGACCAGGAGGATTAGAAAAATGAAGTTTACACTTCGTCACGGCAAGCATCAAAAAAGTCCATCAACGGCCCAGGCACCGAACCAGCCGATCCAACTAGAAGCGGCTACCATACCTGTGACCAACCCCAATGCAACCAGCGAGTTCGGGACTGTGCTGATCGTTCCCTCCCGTAACTCCGTCAACGTGGTGGATAAAGCCGGGCAGATCATTATGAGCAGTCCTATGAACCGTTCTGCGTTCAAGGACCTTGAGGAGTCTGTTGCTCTGCTGGGGCCAAACCCTAATGTGGAGACCGTTGATTGCAGGGGGATTGCTGATGCGATCCTGGACCATTTCGATAGTTGGTACCTGGATATCCAGCAGGATGGTTATACGAATGAAGACATCATAGATCTGCTGAAAGAAATGATGATGTATGCAGTTCGGAATCGTCCGATGGTGATGGCCTCCCCGGTTGCGGGGCTGGAAGTAATCACCATGGTCTTCAATGATGTGTTGGAGCGTATTGAGAACGAATACGACGATTAACAACACCGCATGAGCAAACTACATATGGCCTCTCATGAGTGCATTTTGAAAACTCTGGCAGAAGAATCCCGTTGGCTAACCTTCGATGAGCTCTATCACAGGGTACGGCCCAACTATGATTGGATAGAATTTGCCGAACTGTTAGAAACACTTGTGGAGCAAGGGAGCGTACAGTACGTTCTGCCTCACGGTGCCGATACTGGATATTACAGATGGCTTGGGGAGGATGCGGACAAGGCGAAAAGCGGTTCTATTTCCTAAATGCTGTGCGCCCAATGTCGCATCACGCTCTGTTTCAGCGATATATTCTACTGGTGACATCAAAGGAAACGGAGTGATTTGTATTGTCCAAGAAGAAGGTGCTCAAAACGATCCTGCTGGTGCTCTCTGTGCTGCTGACAACAGTACAAAGTCTGGAGGGAAAGGAGAAATCCATCCTCGCCGAGTTCGATGACGAAATTGAATAAGCGCCAGCGATAGAGGGCTTCCCGTGCGGGAAGTCCTCTATTTGTCTATCTAAAAACCAATCAAAGTCTATTTAGGAGGAAAAAAATATGCCCGCAAATGTTGAAACCATGTTCTACGTCCGTAAAAAGCCCTGGCATGGCCTGGGTACGAGGATCGAGGAGGCCCCCACCTCCGCCGACGCTCTGGTGTTCGCTGGCCTGGATTGGGATGTCATCCAGAAGAACGTCTACACCGAGAACGGCTCCCTGATTCCCGGTTACAAGGTCAATCTGCGCAACACCGACAACGCCGCCCTGGGCATCGTGTCTGACAGGTACAAGGTGGTGCAGAACAGCGACGCTTTCCAGTTCACCGATGACCTGCTGGGTGCTGGCGTGACCTACGAGACCGCCGGGGCCTTGCAGGGCGGCCGCAAGGTTTGGATGCTGGCCCGGATGCCCCACCGCTACATTATCGCCGGGGACGAGATCGCTCCCTATCTGGTGGTGATGAACTCCCATGACGGCAGCTCCGGTATCAAGGTTGCCATGACCCCCATCCGGGTCGTCTGCCAAAACACCCTCAATCTGGCCCTGAACAATGCCAAGCGTATCTGGACCACCAAGCACACCGAGAACGTCATGTTCCGTGTCCACGAGGCCGAGGAAACCCTTGGGCTGGCCGAGAAGTACATGGGCGAGCTGGGCCGTGGCATTGATGCCCTGTCCAAAATCAAGCTCACCGATAAAAAGGTCATGGAGTTCATGAGCGAGTTCTTCCCCATCACCGCCGACCTGCCCGATGTCCAGCGCAAGAACAACCTCCGTCTGATGGAGGACATGAAGCGGCGGTACTGGGACGCTCCCGACCTGTCCCATGTGGGCAAGAACGGCTATCGTTTCGTCAACGCTGTCTCTGACTTCGCCACCCACGCCGACCCCATCCGCAGGACGAAGAACTACGATGAAAACCTGTTCCTGCGCACCGTGGAGGGCAACCCCATGATCGACAAGGCGTACAAGATGGCGCTGGCGGCGGCGTGACAAGATCGTATGGAGCGGAGGTATACAATTTGTATGCTCTTCTGCTCCTATTTTGATGAAAGCGAGGTTATGAAAATGCCCGCAAAAGTATTGGCATCTACCGAAAATATGCCCTATGCCGACTGGCTGGAGCTGCGCAGGCAGGGCATCGGCGGCTCGGACGCCTCCGTGGTCTGCGGCATCAACCGTTACAAGTCCCCGGTGGAGCTGTGGCTGGACAAGACGGGCCAGCTCCCGCCCCAGGAGGCCGGGGAAGCGGCCTATTGGGGAACGCAGTTGGAACCCTTCGTCCGGGCCGAGTTCAGCAAACGAACAGGTATTTTCGTTGCTGAATCCCATGAATTGCTCCAGAGCGAGGAACACCCCTTCATGTTGGCGAATCTGGATGGCGTCTGTGAAGTCCCGGATGTCGGCACCTGTATTTTCGAGGCCAAGACAGCCTCCGCTTACAAGGCTGGCGAGTGGGAGAACACCATCCCAGACGAGTATATGTGCCAGGTCCAGCACTACATGGCGGTCACTGGCTATGCTGGGGCCTATATCGCCGTCCTCATCGGCGGCAACACCTTCAAATGGCGGTTTGTGGAGCGTGACGAGGAATTGATCTCCATGCTCATTGAGCTGGAATCGGCTTTCTGGAACCATGTACAGGAGGGCACACCCCCGCCTCTGGATGGTTCGGACGCATCGAAAAACTTCCTGTCCAATCGTTTCCCTATCAGCAAGCCCACATCTCAAATCACTCTGCCCGACAACGCCGCCGACCTGCTGGCCCAGTACGATGAAGCCTGTGAGGAATTGGAGAGCGTCACTGAGCGGAAGCAGAAGGCCGAAAACCTTTTGAAAGAGATGATGGGCGACAATGAGGTGGGCACCGCCGGGGGCCGTATCGTCACTTGGAAAAGCGTATCTCAGGAGCGGCTTGACGGCAAGACCTTGAAGGCTGAGCACCCTGTTCTCTGCAAGAAGTACACAACACCACATCGTACCGCCGTTTCTCCATCAAGGCGGCAAGTTAAGGAGGTTCATCATGGACAATACGAAACTGAAAGGCCGCATCAGCGGCAAGGTACGGGAGTTGCAGCAGTCCACTGAAAATCAGAACATCACTGTTACCTCTGCGTCGGAAACCTCTCAGGCCCCGGTGGAATCCACCTATCTGGCCCTGACGAACAACGCCCTGGACATCATCCGGGCCAATCTGAAAAGCCAGCCGCTGACGCTGGATCTCTTTGACATCGTGAAGTCCCCTTCCGGCGGCTCCACCGTGTTTGAGGTGCCGGGGCTGGCGGGGAATGAGGCCGCTATGGAACTGACAGGCATTGTGCTGGACTACACCACGCCACGGGCCTACTGGGATACGCCCGATCCGGTGGAGGGAACGCCGCCCGTCTGCATGAGCCAGAACAGCATCATTTCCCACGATGGGAAGTCCTGCGCTCTGTGTCCCTACAATGACTTCGGTTCCAAGGACGGCGAGAGCAACGCCAAGGCGTGTAAGGAATCGGTCCTGCTGTTCCTGCTGCGGCCCAACAGCATCATCCCTCTGCTGGTGCGTATTCCCGTGACCAGCAAGCCCCGATTCCTGAAATACTCTACCCGTCTGCTGAGTACCCTGACGCCGCTTTTCAGCGTGGTCACGAAGATCACCTTGGAGAAGGCCACCAGCAAACAGGGCAAGCCCTACGCCCTGTTCAACTTCCAGACGGTCGCTAAACTCAGCCCAGAGGAAGCGTCCCAAGCGAAAGCATTCGGTCAGCAGTTCATGGAGATCGTGAACGCCGCCCAGTTGGTTCCCGATTTGGCCGAGGCCAGCTAAGATAAAATACGCTATGATGGCCCGGTGTCCCTGCCTTACGGTGGGGATGCCGGGTCACTTGCTTTTGGAATCAGGAGGTATCACTATGAACTATGGTGAAGTGAAACAGATTTTCCAAGAACTGAAACGTACTTCTCCAAAGGATGATCTGACCGCGCACATCATTTTCACAGAAGACAGCTTTACGAAGGAATATCCCCTGCTGAGCCGTACCTACCGTTTCAGCAGCGACAACAAGGCGTTCTGGCCCCATATGTTCAGCAAATCTATCTTTGCCTGCTGTTTGGATGGAACCGATCAGGGCGTCCGTCTGGATTGGTACATGGCCGAGGAAGGGAACCCTGACGGCTGGGTGGTTGAGGACTGCTACATCTTGGAGCAGATGCGGGATGTGGCTACTATTCCTAATGCTGCCAAGGCGGAACAGAGGGCTGGAACGGTCTGCTATTTCTTCGGCGATACCTGTATCCGGGTTCGTGAATCCTGTGAGAACAGGAAGATTCACTTGGAGCCTGTGAGTGGAGATCAAACCGCTTGTGGTGAGTGGGTGGATCTGTCCATCGACCGGATATACGGATACTGTACCCTGTTGGAGCGGCAGTTGAACAGCGGAAGTGGTGATTCCAGATGAAAAAACTCGAAATCTATTTCCAAGACTTGACACCAGAAGCGCAGAACTTTGTCCTTGAACTGTATGAAATCGAGTCCCCAAAGGATGCGAACTGGGATAGTTTTCCTATCTTCACGTTAGAGGTGTACTAATGCAATACCGTGTCTACATTACAGCCTTGCAGTATGGGTCTGAAATCGTTGAAGCTGAGAGCAAGGACGAGGCAAAGCAGGAGATAGAAAAGCTGTTCAAGCAACACCGTATCTCTTGGCATGACGAAGAAATCACCGACATCTCCCCGGAGGAGGTCTACCCATGAGCAAGGTCGCTGTCGCCCGTCCAATAGACGGCATTACCATCAATACCAAACTGGAATTTCTGCTTGACAATGATGGCGAAGTGCGGATATTCGACAACCAGGAACAGGCCCGGAAGTTCCTGACAGACGCTGGAATTGAGCCAGAAAAACTGCAGCACATAAAGTTCATGGAGGACGAATGAGAGGGGGCGCTACTATGCGTGTTTTAGTTGTCGAGCCGGAGCGCAGGCCGGAAGTGCGGGAGATCGCCGATTCTCTCAAAGAGATGCAGGGTATCGTGGGCGGCTCAATCCAGACTGTCGATCTTGACAATAACGTTGTCCTGGTCTGCAATGTCAGGAGCAAGGATCTGGATATGCCGGCAAACCGGAGCTTGCGGGATAAGGACGGGCAGATATACGATATTGTATCCGGCACATTCTTCCTGTGTGGTACATTGGCAGGTAACCTTACCAGCCTTACCACGGGGCAGATTAAGCGGTATCGGGAACGCTTTTACACCCCGGAGATGTTTTGGGGCATGGACGGCCGTATCGTCTGCCTGCCGCTGGAAGTCGATTAAGCAAACCTATCTATGAGGGAATCCCTTGTGCCGCAGGAGATTCCCTCTATTTTATTAACTGATTGGAGTGATAAACATGAGGGCCTTGCGTCCTATGACCCAAGAGGAACGGGAGTTTGCGGAACAGCACCATGATCTAGCGATTGGTTTTCTCCGCTGTAAGCGCCTCCCGATGGGCGAGTTCTACGATGTCGTGATCTTTGGCTATCTCTCCGCTGTGCAGCAGTATTTTCGTAACCCTCCGGCTGGCGTAGAGTTCAAGGCGATGGCGTTCCGTGCTATGAAAGATGCCGTTCTCCGGGACAGTGAGTACCATGCCCGTGCCAAACGCTGCGGCTACACCGTAAGCCTGGATACCGAGGGACGCCACAGCATCATCCCTGACCCCAAGCAGGACATTGAACGGCAGACCGAGGGCAAGGCCCTTCTGAAACAGGTTGCAAGTATAGCTACACCGAAGGAGGCCAAGATCATCCGGTTTCTGCTGGACGGCTTTGCGCTCCATGAGGCCGCCCAGCTCTTGAAGATACCGAGGGCCGCCGCTGAGAGCTGCATGGACAATTTCTGTTTCCGGGCCAGAGCTGCCATTGACTGAAATTATGGCCGGGGCTGGCGTTTGTTGGCCCTGGCTAATTTGAATTATGGAGGACGTGAGTATGAAAGTCAAGGCATTTATCCACAGTCTGAAGGATCACGAGCACAACCGCCATGTGATGGGTGAGGCTGAGATCATCCGGTGCATTGGCGATAACCGCTATCTGGCTGAGGTCAACGGTGTGCGGTGTACGGCAATCTTCAACTTCTTCACCGGGGCCTACTATGTCGATGATGTGTACGGCATCGTGAAGGAGGTGGTCTGAGGATGAAAGCGTATATTTTCAATCTGGAAACGACCAAAATTGAGCTTCATTTCGAGAAATCCGAGTATGCCGCCCTGACTGCGGAGCAGAAGGCCGATTTGAAAAGTGCGTTCCTGTGGAGCCGTACCGGGGGCTGCTGGGTGAGCAGGGCCAAAGAACCGAATCTGTGGAGGGCGAAACAGGTAGCAGCCAAGCTGGGCTTTACCGAGGAACAGCGGGAGGGAGAGCGGCTGTCCTTCTCCGAGCAGGTGGAACGTCAGGCGGAGCGGGCCGAGAGACGGACCGAGCGTTACGAGCAGTACGCCGAGAACGCCGCCAGCCGTGGTGCCAGCCTGCAAGCGCCGCTCAACCGTATGCACGGTGATATTGCGTTCTTCACCCAGCCCATCATTGCGGGCCATGCGGGAAGTCAGGCGTTTGCCCGCCAGCGCGAAAGGATGTTCGCTCAGTGTCAGCGCCGACGCGGTTTTGTAGTTTTTCGGCGAACAGAAAATGTCGAAAAATGGCGGGTAAAGATGTACAGCCTTTGAATAATTATACTTGCCGTTTTCG
>ERZ808041.1032-NODE-1032-length-13014-cov-14.682693_pt1 | contig 13014 bp, 13 predicted proteins | sample MGYA00380192_ERZ808041 | MGnify/ENA primary metagenome ERZ808041 (study PRJEB31490, sample SAMN06133412) | mouse gut metagenome | isolation source: Z1_1 | host: mice | place: China: Chengdu | collected 2015-05 ... | reverse complement strand
GAGAAAAAAATCGGAAACAAATATACCTGTAACGAGATTCTGGACACCCTTCGCTCCATGCAGGTAACACTTTTGTCAAAAGAAAGCGGCTATATCCCTTCTTACAAAAGAACAGATCTGACGGATGATTTACACAAAGTATTTGGCTTTCATACGGATTATGAATTTATCTCAAAATCAGCCATGCGAAGCACCATAAAAAGTACAAAAACACAAGAAGTAAAAAAATAGCACAAATCGTTTTCAACGAAGAAACGGCTACAGCCCTCATTATTACTGGGTCTGTAGCCGTTTTTTACTTTCACAAGTGTCAAACTCGGGATTATATCATACTTCTCCGTGGTTTTCGATAGAAACAGAACATATTTTTGTCTCTTGCTATCCGGTTTTGAAAACTATATAATGTAATGTGAGGTGAATTACATGGACATGGATACAAAACAGTTCTTAAAAGAACTTCTAACCGAATTAAAGAAAATTGATTATGTGAAACCGGAAGACATTCCGAATATTGATTTATACATGGATCAGATCACGACCTTCATGGACTCGCAGCTCGCGGCTTCCAAGCGTCACGACGACGACAAGATCCTCACCAAGACCATGATCAACAACTATGCCAAGAATGATCTGCTTCCTCCGCCCGAGAAAAAGAAATACACGAAGGAGCACGTTCTGACGCTGATCTTTATCTACTATTTCAAGAGCATCTTAAGCATCAGCGACATCCAGAGTATTCTTAATCCGATTACGGACAAGTACTTTGGAAAGGGAAGCGAAGAAAACTATAGCTTAGAAGACATTTACCGTGAGGTCTTTGGTCTGGAAAATCAGGAGACAAAAAATATCATGAAAGATCTGGCGAAGAAGTTCAATACCTCCCGCCAGACGTTTGCCGATGCCTCCCCCGAGGATGCCGATCTGCTCCGCAATTTCAGCCTGATCTGTATGTTGAGCTACGACGTCTATGTGAAAAAAACGATCATCGAGCGGCTCATCGACACTGGATCTATCAGCAGGAAACCCGATAAACCGGATAAATCTAAGAAATAAATGCACCAAAAAGCCGCGGGCAAAAGGCTTGTCCTCTTGCCTGCGGCTTATTTATTGTGCACTTTGCGATGAATCTTCTACTTCGCTTTGGAATCCGTATTCTGCATTCTGGAAAATACCATATCATAGCCGTCATTTCCATAATTTAAAGAGCGGTTCACACGGCTGATTGTCGCTGTAGATGCACCGGTCTTCTCTGCAATATCCAGATAGGTCTTCTGATCCCGAAGCATCCCCGCAACCTCGAATCGCTGCGACAAAGAAAGTAACTCATTCACAGTACAGACATCCTCAAAGAAAGTATAGCACTCTTCTCTATTCTGCAGGCTTAAGATTGCGTCAAACAAATGATCTACCGCCTCTGTCCTAAGTTTCTTACTCATTATTCCCTCTCCTTCTTCCAAATTCGCTCTTTTATTATTTTAACATATTAAAGTTTTAAAGTAAATACCAAGTTTTTCCTGCCTTGCATTGAGCGAACACGATTGTTATAATAATAGAAGTATCTGGAAATTGCAAGAACTATATTTCATATTTTCTATAACCGGAGATTATAATAATGAAAAATTTTAAACACTTTATGTTTGCTTTTGTTCCGCCGCTTCTCGTCATCGGAATTCAGTATCTCGCCAGCTTTTTTGCGATGGGGATTTCTATGCTCATCGAGAGCTCCTGGTGTGCCTTCGGAAATACCTCCGATATTTTTACGGCTCTTGACCAGCTTGAAAGTCTGTGGATGTCCAACTCGTTCAACACGGGGATCCTGCTCATCTACAATGCATTTTCAATTGTCGTTTTCGGATTGTGGTACTATATGAAATACGGCGGCAATTATCTCCCAAACCCGCGCACGGCGTTCCACCCGCTCGCGCTGCTCGGCATTGTCATGCTGACGCCGGGTACGCAATATTTGACTACATATATCATGACATTTGTCGCCTCTCTTTTCCCCGACTGGATGAATGCCTACATGGAATTGCTTGAAACCGCAGGAATGGACGAAAATATTTCCCTGCTCATGATTCTCTGCTCCGTTCTCTTCGCTCCCTTCTGTGAAGAGCTGGTATTCCGCGGCGTGACGATGAAGCAGCTCCTAAAATGCCTTCCCTTCTGGGCTGCCAATCTGGTTCAGGCAGTTCTCTTCGGCATCTTCCATATGAACATGATGCAGGGAATCTACGCCGCATGTCTCGGCGTGGTCCTCGGATATGTCTGCGAAAAGGGCGGCAGCATCTACTATTCCATCCTGCTGCACATTTTGTTCAATTTCTGGGGAACGGTTATCTCCGAATATATCTGGATCGGTGACTCCATCTTCTCGATCATATTCTGGTTCCTGTTCGGTATTGCAATGACGGCAGGCGGTCTTCTCGTTTTTTACTTCGGCATCAGAAAACGAAACGCCCGCACAGCGGCTGCTCTCCAAGCAGATACCGCCATGCAGGCGTAAATCCTGCAGCCGCCAAACAGGTACAACCCCTGCTGTTGCCACGCAAGCATATATTTACTGCAAATAGTTCTCCAAAAATTCTACAAACGTCTCCATCTCTTCTCTCGTTCCGATACTGATGCGCAGATAATTATCAATGCGTTCCTTCGAGAAATAGCGCACGTAAATGTGTTCCTTCCGCAGCGCTTCGAACAGCTCCTTCGCCGGAACACGCTCATGCGCTGCAAAAATGAAGTTGCTCATAGAATCCCCAAACTTAAATCCCAGCGCTTTTAGCTTCTTCTTCGTCCACTCTCTCGTGTCAATAATCTTCTGTCTCGTCTCCTCAAAATACGCCCCATCGCGAATCGCCTCCACGCCAAGCGCAAGCGCCGTCTGGTTCATCGTGTAAGAATTAAATGAATATTTCACATCGTTGATATAGCGGATCAGCTTTGGATTTCCCATCGCATACCCGACGCGCATACCTGCGAGCGACCGCGACTTGGAAAACGTCTGCACGACCAGCAGATTGTCATATTTCTCAATCAGCGGCAGCGCGGAAACACCGCCAAAGTCGATGTACGCCTCGTCCACCACCACGATCACGTCACGGTTGTGCGCTATGATATCCTCAATCTCCGAAAGCTCCATCAGAATGCCAGTCGGCGCATTCGGGTTCGGGAAAATCACACCTCCGTTCTCACCGTAGTAATCCTCCTTTTTAATGAGAAAATTCTCATCTAACGCCCTCACCTCATAGGGAATCCGAAGCATATCCGCCCAGACATCATAAAACGAATATGTAATGTCAGGAAACAGAACGGGCTTTTTCGAATTAAAAAAGGTAAGAAAAATCATTGCCAGCACATCATCCGATCCGACGCCCACAAACACCTGGCTGCTGTCCAGCCCATAACTTTTTGCAATCGCATCCACGAGCACCTTACAGGTCGGTTCAGGATAAAGCCTCAGCTTATCCGTATCAAATTCCTTTAAGGCGCGCAGCACGCCCGGCGCCGGGGGGTACGGATTTTCATTTGTATTCAGCTTGATCATCCGTTCGTCCTGCGGCTGTTCGCCCGGCACATACGGCACGACCTTTCTCACATAAGCTTCCCAATTTTCCATAACTTCACTCCATCCTTCTAATGCGGTCATCCCGCGGCTTTTTACATTGCTTCCACCGCTCTGCTTTCTACCGTTTTATATTCTGCCGCTCTGTTTTCTACCATCCGGTTCATTCTTCCGCTCTGTTTTCTGCCATATTGCTCATCAATCCGCTCTACTTCCCTGCGGTCAGCCCGCAGCTTTCCGCCAGCTTTGCAAATGCAGGAAGTGAGCGTTCGATCGTCTCATGTGACACACAGTATGCCAGCCGCACATAGCCCGGACAACCAAACGCGCCTCCCTTTACCATCAGAAGATGGAACTTCTTGCCCTCATTGACAAACGCTTCCTCATCCTCCATCGGCGACTTCACCCACAGATAGAATGCGCCCTCCGGCTTGATGCATGTAAATCCGAGCTTTGTCAGCCCTTCATAAAGCATCTTTCGGTTCTCATCATAGAAGCTCACATCCGTCTTTTCCTCAAGACAGCGCGCGACTGCCTGCTGCACCAGAGACGGCGCATTGACAAACCCAAGCGTTCGGTTGGATATCTCGATGCCGCGGATCAGCTCCCCTGCATCCGCCGCCTCATCCGGCACGACCACATAACCGATCCGCTCCCCCGGCAGGGACAGCGACTTTGAAAACGAATAGCCTACAATCGTATTCTTATAATATTTCGTCAGGAAATCCTCATGATTTCCGTCATATACCAACTCGCGGTACGGCTCATCCGAAATCAGATAGATGTCCGTTCCGTACTCCTTCTGCTTCTTCTCTAAAATCGCCCCAATGCTCTGCATCGTCTCGGGCTTGTAGATAACGCCCGTCGGATTATTCGGCGTATTGACAATCAACGCTTTTGTCTTCGCTGTAATCTTCGCCTCAAGATCGGAAAGATCCGGCTGGAAGGTGTGAAGATCCGGCTGCACCGTCACAAGCTCCGCGTCAAAATTCGCCGCGTACTGGCGGTATTCTCCAAAGAACGGCGCGAACGCAATGACCTCGTCCCCCGGATCGAGAATCGTCTTAAAGATAATGTTAATGCCGCCCGCTGCGCCGACTGTCATAATCAGATTATGCGCATCGAATTTCGTGCCAAAACGCCGGTTCAGATTGTCCGCGATCTTCTGGCGTACCTCCTTGTACCCGGCATTCTCCATATAGCCGTGAAGCGCAAGAGAACCCGCCGCACCGTTTGCATCCGCCGTATCAAGCAGATCGCGCACCGCTGCGTGAAACGCCTCCGGCGCCGGTGTCGCGGGATTACCCAACGAAAAATCATAGACATTCTCCGCGCCGTATTTTGCCGCCATCTCCTTGCCCTCTACGAACATTGCACGGATAGCGGAATTTCCCAAAAGTGCCTTCTGAATTCTTTTCGAAACCATACGAACCTCTTTCCGGCGCAAATGTGAAAAATACTTCTTTTCACATTTGCGCCTGTCTCATTCTTATACTTTATCAAATTACCACGCGAAAGTAAACCGTTTTCTAAAATTTCGGGGGATTCCAGGGGATTGCAAGGTATTCCCTGTAATCCTCTGAAATCCCCTGGAATATTATAGCACCGAATGAGCGAGGTGTAAATTTTGATTCTTTGTGTTTGCACAAATTAAAAGATGCCAACACAGTTATTTTAACTGATGCTGACATCTTTGTCCTGCTTTTCCTATTCCGTTTTGTCAAATGCTGCTATACATTTACTGTTCACTCCATTCACAGCCCCAAACAGTGACGCTATGCATTCACATACTCTACGAACCGCATAAATCCCTCGCGTCCTTCCTCCGTGCATTTATATACGCCGGAGTCCCCTAGCACCTCCATAAACACCAGACCGATCTCCGTCTGTACCATCTCGTGCAGCTTCTCCGGTGTGATTTCCCCTTCCAGTCCGCTGCCTGCGGTAAAGCCGTACTTCGGCAAAAACTCCTCTACCCAGTCCGCATGCTTGGAGAGCGTCTCGTCCCTGCGGATATCTGCGCCGTCAAGAATCGCCTGCTCCAATGCCGCCATCTCGTCTTTCAGGCGCGCCGGAAGCACCGCGAGCCCCATGACCTCGATCAGACCGATGTTCTCCTTCTTGATGTGGTGCAGCTTCGCATGCGGATGATATACCCCGAGCGGATGCTCCCTGGTCGTAATATTATTGCGCAATACAAGATCAAGCTCATACGCGTCTCCCCGCCGTCTCGCGATCGGAGTGATCGTATTGTGCGGCTCGCCGTCCGTCTCAGCGTAGATGAATGCCGCCTCGTCCGTGTAGCTTCTCCATGCCAGAAGAATCTTATCTGCCAGTTCTATCAGGCGTTCCTTGTCCGCCGCACTGATGCGGATGACAGACATCGGCCATTTTACGATTCCCGCTTTCACATCGGAAAATCCCTCGAACGAAATCTCACGCTCAATCGGCACTTTCGCCATCGCGAACTCGTAATGTCCGCCCTGGAAATGGTCATGGCTTAAGATCGAACCGCCCACGATCGGAAGATCGGCATTCGAACCCACGAAATAATGCGGAAACTGCTGTACGAAATCCAGAAGCTTGCCGAAGGTCGCGCGCTCAATCTTCATCGGTGTGTGCTCCGCATTGAAGATAATGCAGTGCTCATTGTAGTACACGTACGGAGAATACTGGAAGAACCAGTCGCTGTTGTTGATCGTCACCGGAATAATACGGTGATTCTGTCTCGCCGGGTGATTGATGCGCCCCGCATAGCCCTCGTTCTCCTTACACAAGAGGCACTTCGGATAACCGCTCTGCTTTGCAAGCTTCGCGGCCGCAATCGCCTTCGGATCCTTCTCCGGTTTAGAAAGGTTGATCGTGATATCAAGCGTACCGAACTCCGTGTCCGCCGTCCACTTGAGATCCTTCTTGATGCGGTATCTGCGGATGTAATCCGTATCGCGGCTCAACTTGTAGAAATAGTCTGTCGCCTCCTGCGGCGATCTCTCATACAGTCCGCGGAAGGTTCTGATCACTTCACTCGGGTGCGGTACGAGCATACTCATAATCTTCGTATCAAACAGATCGCGGTATGTAATCGTATTTTCCGGAATCAGCATCTGCTCCGCCGCATAATCGAGCATCTCTGCGAGGATGCCTTCCAGCGCCTCCTCTGCGCTCTCCTGCGTCATAGGCGTTCTCTTCTCATAAGCGGAAACAACTTCATCCTCCAGTTCTTCCAAGCCAAACAGCTCCAACAGACGGTTGATCGTATACCGCTTATCCTCCGGTGCTGTCAACCCCGTCACAAGACCATATTCCGTCAATTCCAAAATCCGTTCCTGAATCATCACATTCTCCCTCGCTTCCCAAAATTCTTTCTCTACGCAAGCTTTACCGGACCGTCGCCGATCTCTACCACATAGAAATCCGCCGCATAGCCGATCTTCTCCTTATAGGCAGCGCCAACCTTCTCGATAAAGGCATCGACGGCTTCATCCTTCACGATGCTCACCGTACAGCCGCCAAAACCCGCGCCCGTCATACGGGAACCGATCACACCGTCAACCTTCCACGCTTCCTCTACAAGTGTGTCAAGCTCGACGCCCGTCACCTCATAATCATCCCGCAGCGATACATGGGATGCATTCATCAGCTCACCGAACAGCTTCACATCGTTATTCTTTAACGCTTCTACCGCCTTTACGGTTCTCTGGTTCTCATAGACCGCGTGCTTTGCGCGTCTGCGGCACACCTCGTCCTTAATGGCATCCTTGTGCTGCTCGAACTGCTCCTCTGTCAGATCGCCGAGCGCGTTGACTTCGATGACCTCCTTGATCTGTGAGAGCGCACTCTCACACTCGCCGCGTCTTTCATTGTACTTGGAATCACCAAGCCCTCGCTTCTTATTGCTGCAGGAAATCACGATCTTTGCATTTTCCAGCTTAATCGGCGCATACTCGTATTTCAATGTCGCCGTGTCAAGGAAAATCGCGTGCCCCGCCTTACCCATGGCGATTGCGAACTGATCCATGATTCCGCAGTTGACGCCGTTGAACTTATTCTCGGAATACTGTCCGATCAACGCAAGATCCTGATTCGTCACGTCAAAGCCAAACATATCGCGCAGGATAAATCCGGTCAGCACCTCGACAGACGCAGACGAGGAAAGTCCCGAGCCGTTCGGAATATTTCCAAACAGAACAAGATCCATACCGCAGTCCACCCTCATGCCCTTCTCGCCGAATGCCCAGATGACGCCCTTCGGGTAATTCGTCCAGTCCGCTTCCTTCTCCGGCTTCAAGCCTTCGATCGAAGATTCCAGCACGCCGAGCCCCTCGAAATTCATCGAATAGAAGCGAAGCTTCTTATCTTCCCTCTTTCGCGCCACCCCGTAAGTACCGATGGTGAGTGCGCACGGAAATACATGTCCGCCGTTGTAATCGGTATGCTCGCCGATCATATTCACACGCCCCGGCGCAAAATACACGCCGATTTCTCCCTCATCCCCAAATAATTCCTTAAACTTCGCAAGTACTGATTCCCAGATCATCTGCCTTCTCCTCCTATACATCATTTTTCCAAATTGCAATTTCCGGTCGCCCCGCCGCCCGCCTTTGTCCGCCGCGGGGTTCTCCTGGTCGTCTTTTCCCTATAATCCCATTATAACGTCTCTTTTTGTCATTGCAACAGGTCTTTCATAAGCTGCAACAAAGTTTAAAAATTATGCAACATTATTACATACTTCTCTCCCCGATTTGCGTTTCCCGTCCGGTAAAACCGCTTTACTTTGTGTCGGAAATTGTCTACAATGGAAGAAACACTATTTTACAATGGTAAATTTTTTTACATTATTTAGGAGGAGTTATTTATGCGATGCTTTCATTGCGGGATGAACTATCAGGATGGTATGACAAACTGTCCGAACTGCGGAGCTCCCACAGCAGCTTCCGGCGGGCAGTCTAATATACAGGGACAGCCTTACGGCGGCGGACAGACCTATGGCGGGCAGTCCAATATGCAAGGACAGACCTATATGCAAGGGCAGACCAATATGCAGGGGCAACCGAACTTCGGCGGACAGCCTTATATGCAGGGGCAACCGAACTTCGGCGGGCAGCCTTATATGCAGGGACAACCGAATTTCGGCGGACAGCCTTATATGCAGGGACAGACCTTCGGCTACGGACAGAAGCTTTCCAGGAGCGAATTCCTGAACCACCCGAATTGCAGGAAATACAAATCCGGTATCGCTGCCAGTGCAATCATGCTTTACTTCTGCGCCGGCCTCACCCTTATTTTTAGCGTCTTTGTAGGCGGCAACATTTTCTCGCTAGTCGACGTTGCGCTTGTTCTCGGACTCGCTCTCGGTCTGCATCTCGCTCAGAGCCGCGCCTGCGGAGTCATCATAACTGTCTACTCTATTATTAACGTCATCTATATGACAATCCTGACCGGACAGCCCAGCGGTTATCTGATTACCATCGGCGCAATCGGCGCAATGATCTGCGCCTTCCAATTCCATAAGGCATGGGACGACTATCAGCGCACCGGCATTCTTCCGTCCTCGAGGTAAGCGAATTTCTTTTCCCTGTATGTGTTCGGCATAAGCGGCTGAAATTTTCATCAGTCATGAATTTTCCAGCCGTTCAGCCATTTTGCAGTCTCGGCAGCACTGTGATCAATGATCTCGCTACGTCCCAGATCCAGTGCGCCGATCACTGTCATATCCTCATCGCTTAGGGAGAAATCTTTCGCCTTGTATAAATTTTAAGAAAAACATTCTTTGTCCACTCCATCCCATTCCCCGCATAGCTTCCCAGTAATAAATTTATGCAATTTGCCCCTCTGACTGTCGAATTCAACTCTTCCACCGAACAGCTCTCAAAATTTCCATTTACGAAGTGCTCCCATTTTCCTCCCATATATCTTTCTAACTGCACCCCAAGGAACGCCGCTATCTCCGTCAGTTCTTCCCTTGCATCTTCATACGGCCCCTGCTGTAAGATCTTCACCCTCTTCTCTATCACCTCAATTCTCGCCGCCTGTACCATTCCTATTTCTCTTGCATCTGTATAAAATTCAAACGTTATCATGTGATTATCAAAGCGGTATGGATAAACGCATCGTAGCTATATTCTCTCTGTATATTTCCATCCTTTTCAACTCCTACAAGGCGGTTTAGGGCATCATAAGTATAGCGATAGTTTCCACTTTCAAGCATGTTACTGTTGACAAAGTTCTTTTCATTGCAGGAAATGTACTCCTTCCATGCTGCACTTCCGCCGCGCATTTTGTCCGCCCCGACCTCGTTTCCTGCCGCATCGTAGTGGTAGATATACCGCTCATGGACGCTCTCTCCCTCGTGAAATCTGGGCGATTCGTCCAAGGCTGTTGTAGGCATACTGTGTCATGACGCCGCACGGGAGCTACTTTTCACAAAGCCTTCCTGCTTTATCGTATACATAGCTGATTTCACCCGTCGGGATATCAAGCTTTGATAAGCGCATCGCTTCGTCGTATTCGTAAGATGCACGTGCGCCGTCCGGGTAGGTGAGGGCTTTTCTCTCTTCCATGCTTCCCCATTTGTTTGGGGAATACTCTGATACCACGCCGTTTCACCATGAACGTTATAGGATCGCCAAGGGAAGTGTTACAAAATTGTTACATTTGTTGAGCTATATTTTTTAATTTATACTCTTCCCAATTCTTGATCGGCTTTTATCTGAAGTGCGGTGGTCTTTGTCCCTAAATATTGTTTTGCAGTTTCTAAAATCAGCTTATCATTTCCCAAAATTTCTAGAACGGTAATCGAAAGTACATTTATTAAGTGTGAATCATCACTATTTACTATTTCTTCAAAATACATAAATATACTTTCTAATAGTTGATGCTCCTTATTTTCCCTCAATAATTTTACTATCTGGGGCATAAAAATATCTTCTATCACAACTGTTTCTAATACTTCCCCATACTCCTTTACACTTTCGCTATATGCTTCCTTGGTTGAAGGAAGAAACTCTTGCATTTTTTCGAAAAATTCTGCTGTTCTTTCACTCATAATCAACATTCTCCTATCAATTATACAGACTTATTGCACTCTCAAGGTCATCTATCAAAGCTTCAACAACATCCAAATCATTTAATCCTAACTTACCTGAGTCGGCTAATTTCTTCAATTGTTTCAGTCTCTCTTTTGCCTTAAGTAAATGTGCTGATGAGCCCCTACTAAACTCTTCAACAAGTATGGCTGCTGTACCGCCATCTCCCACAGTTGCGTTAGGTCGATAAAGTTCATTTACTATTTTGCTTAATTCTGAATCTTGTACTGTAGCTAATAATTTGTCTCTTGTAGAGCCTGTTAATTCAGGTCTTCCATCTAAAAGAGTATCTATTTTATTAGGACTAGCATGTGTACCACCCTTTATAACATCATCTATAATATTCGTACCACTAGCCACGGCATCATCTATGGCATTCGCTTGACCTCCTACTGCATCATCTATAACGTTCGCACTGTTACCTAACAAATCATCTACGGCATCTGCTCCATTACTAAAAAAATCATCTGCAAAATCATCCATCACTGTCGCGCTGTTCTTTGCAAGACTACTCATTATCTTTGTTCCGCATTTTGATACGAAAGATTTAAGTGCACATATTAAATCCCAAGATGTCGCTATAAACATCAACCCCGCACCAGTTTTGATTGCTATCGGATGCTGTGTACGACTGTTTTCTACCGCTGTTCCAAATGATATTTTCTCTGCATACCGATTATCTGCTAAGTACCATTTTTCTATGTAGTCCATCCCCATTCCGAAAAACGGAATACCATTAAGAACTCCATACGTAAAACTTGCTACCGGACTGCATTTATTTTCCAACGCGCACATAAGCTGATATTCCTCCAGCTCTGTTTCACTCATCTCCGCCCGCAATACATAAAATCTTCCTGAACCATTTGAACAATTCTTCAATTCATATTGCGTTGTTCCTTCTTCAAAATAATTGTCTAATATCTCCTCCGCTTCATTCAATTCGGCTCGTGTCATCTTATAATCAGATGCAAGCCATGCACATATTTTCTCTATTTCATCACCTGTTCCCTCGTTATCACAAGGTTCATAATTACTTTGCTGCCCTTCTAACGGCATATTCCCAAACACATTCAAAGGATTCGTCGCCGTATCTTCCGCCGTGCTCTGCCCATTCAATTCCTGTAATATCCCTTGTACTCCTGTAGTCGTCTGATTATTCGCATTAGAAACCGTCTGATCTCCATACAGTGTATCACATATTCCACCCGGTATATAGCCGTTTGGTTCTAAACCATTCAAATCCACCAGTTCCATCGGTTTGTTCCAACAGTAACTGTACGGATTCAGCGTAAACGGTGCATCCGCAAAGCCTTTGACCTTATCCTCGCTGATAAATCTTCCAGTACTTGCATCATACCTCCGCGCCTGCGCAAAATAGAATCCTCCCGTTACATCTGTCTGATAGCCAGTGAATCCGAAAGGCTGTAGTCGCTCATGTTGCTGTTGAAGCGCGTTTAGTACTATGCCATCTTCGTCGTAGGAACTTTGTATAAATCCACTCCGCTCCACAAGTGGCACGCCAAATTCATCAAAGGCATAACTCTCCCTTATTCCGCCCTCTGCATTAAGCAGTTCCATCGGGCTTCCAAGATCGTCCTGCAAGTATAAGCTTTCCTCTCCATCTTCCTGCATACTGACGACATTCCCATCCCAATAGAAGGTCTGGTCTTTTCCGTTCTGCGTATCTTCAAGGTACAAAAGGTTATGATACTGCTTTGTAAGATCAAGCGTGTAACGGATGCTCTGCTCCGGATTCTGCGGCAGTCTCCAAATTTCCTGTCCCACTCTCTGTCCCAGTCCGTTGTATTGGTAGGACGCTCGCTTTTTAGTACCGTCCGCAACGCCCATGGAACTGCTCATCCGGTTTGCAGAATCAAAGGTGAACTGCTTTAACAGTTCTTCTCCCTGATTTATTGCGGTAAGGTTTCCCCGCCTGTCATAACGGTAGGTCTTTTCCTGCACTGCCCCGCTTATTCCGGATGCTCCTAATTGTTCCGCAATTAACTGATTCGCATTGTTATAGTAGTAGAGTGTTGTCTCAAAGCCAGACTCTATTTCACCGGACTTTGCGGGAATGGTATAGTCCACCTTCTTCGTCCGGTTTCCGAACGCATCGTAAGTGTATTCCCGCTGTGTATTTCCATCCTTTTCAACTCCTACAAGGCGGTTTAGGGCATCATAGACATAGCGATAACTTCCGCTATCAAATATGTTGCCGTTAACATTGCTCTCTTCATTACAGAGAATACGCTCCTCCCATGCTACACTTCCGCCACGCATTTTGTCCGCCCCAACCTTGTTCCCTGCCACATCGTAGTGGTAGATATACCGCTCATGAACATTCTCTCCTTCGTGGGAAATCTGCGCAAT
>ERZ808041.1031-NODE-1031-length-13061-cov-4.342421_pt1 | contig 13061 bp, 9 predicted proteins | sample MGYA00380192_ERZ808041 | MGnify/ENA primary metagenome ERZ808041 (study PRJEB31490, sample SAMN06133412) | mouse gut metagenome | isolation source: Z1_1 | host: mice | place: China: Chengdu | collected 2015-05 ... | reverse complement strand
GGATGAGATAAAATTTTTCCGAACAAAAACGGATTTTGTCCTGTATGCATTGACAGCGGCTGGATTTGGGAAGAGCAGGCTTTTCTTTAATTCGTTATCCACCCCTTTTTTTGTTTCGCAGAAACGATCAATAGAAATGAAAGAAGATATACTGTTCTGGCAGGAACCTACCGGTAAGGAAATTCCCGGCAATATGCAGATCATCCTGAAAGGTGACAACAGCCGGACGCGGCAGATCATGGTACAGCAGAAAGAGTCTTATGAAAAACTGCTGAAACTGGGTGCATCTGCAGATATTGTGCATAAACTGGGTTATGTTTATCCGTTTAACAAAAAAAACGGGCATCATAACGAAGCCCTTATCTGTACCAATTCCGACCGGATCGAGCAATGTGATAAGATTGTCAGGTCACTTCCACAGATGCATTTTCATATTGCGGCGATCACGGAAATGTCGTCAAAGCTGCTGAGTGTGGGGGGTTATGACAATGTAAGCCTTTATCCGGGGATAAAAATGGATATTCTGGATGAACTTTTTGAGAAATGTGACTATTATCTCGATATAAATCATGAATCAGAGATCGTCTCGGCGGTATATAAAGCCTTTTTGAATGATCAACTGATCTTTGCGTTTGAGGAAACAGTACATAACAGGACGTATGTTGCACAAGAGCACATATTTCAGTCAAAACAGGCAGAAAGGCTGATCACAGATATACAGAATGCCATGGCGGATGATTCTGTGATGGAAAGATATCTGCAGAAGCAGCATGAGGCAGCTTTTGTGGAAACAGAAGAGAGTTATCGCAAATTTTTTGTGTAGATTTCAGGATATGGGGCGGACAATGGTTATTGTTGCGGAAAAATATACCGACAATGTGCGGGAAATACAGAATTTTTTGCAGAAAACAGGATTGGAATCGAAGATCATAATATTTGATGATGAGGGATTTCTTCCAGCAGATGTTGTCACACCGTATGAATACTTTGTTCTTCAACAAAACCCGGAAACGGTGGCAGAGAAACCGCTGTTCTATAATTTTATCAAAGTGCCGGCGTTTTGGGAGATTCGTGCAGATGGAGTGAGGGGCGGAATCTATGATATGGGCTGTCGGAAGGCAGTGATCTGTTTTGCACAGCCTGTGGAAAGAAGAAATGTACAGCGTGTAGAGTGGTGTGCGGAAAACGGTTGGGTATACAGGACGGATTATTATAATAAGTATGGTTTGAAGTTTGCTGCTGATTTTTTCAACGTCAATGGAGAAGTGGAATCAAGGGTGTTTTATTCGTGTCAAAATCAGGAGATTATCGTGATACAGCCGCAGAATGATACGGTAACCGTATTGGAGGAAGGCAGGCTGCAGAGTTACTTTACTTCATATGATCAGTTCACAGAGTATTTTCTTGAGAAAGCAGTTACAGCAGAGACGTATATTCTATTGATACAGAATGAACGACAACTTGAACAGTTATTGAAGGAACCGGAGCGGAAGGAAAGATGGAAGTGTGTTATGTTTCCGGAGGGAAAACTGCTGCAGGAGTACCTTGCTGCCGGTGGGAATAACGGCTGTCGGTTTTATGAAGATCCGGGAAGGTATCCTGTGAATCATGCAGAGGGTAAAGTATTGATACTGACAGCTTCCGATCAGATTGCAGGCATTGAATATCTGATCAATGGATTGCCGGAGGTGACCTTTTGTATAGCGGCAAATACGCAGGTTTCGGATAAACTGCATCGTTTGGGCGACTGGAAAAACGTCTTGATATATCCGCAGATAAGTCAAGAGAAGCTGGGAGAACTATGGATTGAATGTGACTTCTATCTGGATATTAACTATTATAGAGAAATCTATGATGCGGTCAATATTGCGCACCGGCGGAATTTGCTGATCATGGGATTTGAGGATACATTACATGATAAAGATCTGGTGGCAGAAGAGTGTGTGTTTCACAAATCGGATTATGAAGGGATGGTGCGAAAGATAAAAGCACTGCTGGAGAATGCAGATAAAGTGCAGCCGGTTTTGCAGAAACAGCAGGGAAGAAGAGCGGCATGTTGGAGGAGGCTTGCAATACTGTTAGGGCTGGAATCCGAAAGGATGGGGTAAAGCTATGGCCATATATATATTTAGTCTTTTGGTAGGATATGTCCCAAACGGAGTGGATAATGCGCAGGGATATCGAGCCAGAATGCTGAAAAAGTATACGAATTCTGTCAAGTACATATTTACGGAACTGCCGACAAGAAGAGATGTAAATTTGTATAGAAAAGCAGGAATTGGTGTAGAACAGATGGTGAGTATACATCAGTATTTTACGGACAATCATTCTCTTTCACTGTCTGTCAGGGTAGAAGATAAACTTGATGAATTGAAGGAGAGCCTGCAGTATACAGATACATCCAGAGAGGGAACAGAGATTAGATTATTCAGGAAAGGTTCTGTTATAGCGTCCCTTCTGGCGGATGAAATGGAACCGGACTGCTGTCATAGTATTCAGTACTATAATGGTGGCAGGTTGATCCGTGCGGAGCATTACACCACAGGAATTGCTTATGTGGATTATTATGTGACGGCAGAGTCTGACACAGGACCTTATGCAAAACTGGTCAGGAGATCTTTTTATTATAGTGATGGAGAGGTATCTTTTGATCAGGTATTTGCGATGGAAAAGGAATTATATTTGTTTCCGGATGGTAGAGCATGTACAAAGTCTGAATTTATTGCAGAATTTATAAAAAGATTAAATTTAGGAGAAGGTGATACCGTTCTGTTGGATCGCTCGGCTCAGTTTGACTTTGTTCAGCCGCTTTTTGCTTATGGGAACAGAGCCAGATTTATTGCCGTTTTTCATTCCGGCCATTTCTTTGAAAAGGGAGAAGATATACATACATTGTATTTAAACTATGAATACTATTATTGGTTCAAGTATTCAGGTATGATAGAAACGATGGTGGTATCGACAGAGGGACAAAAAAGGGAACTGTTGGAAAAACTGCAGGAGTACGGATGCAGCATTCCAAAGATCGTGGTGATTCCAGCAGGAGGAATAGACAGGCTGAGATATCCGGATACAGGAAGAAAACCTTATTCTTTGATATCGGTTTCACGTATGGATCCCCGCAAAAAGATAGAGTGGATCATAAAAAGTGTGATAAAGGCTTATGAGAGAAATTCTAATATATCGCTTGAGCTCTACGGACAAGCTCAGAATGAATATACAAAATATCTGCAGGATCTTATAGTAAAAAACAATGCACAGACTTATATTCGCTTTAAGGGGCACGCCGATATGACAGAAATTTATAAGAATTATGAGGTATATGTATCTGCTTCGCTATTGGAGACATTAGGACTTTCCATTATGGAGGCGATCGGATCGGGGATGGCACTTATTGGATTAAATGTAAAATACGGCAATCAGGTATTTATTCACCCGGAGGAAAATGGTTATCTGGTTGACTATGATCCAAAACATTCGCAGGAGAAGGAAGATGAACTGATAGAATGTATGGCAGACAGCATTGTTGAGATTTTTAAGGATTCTGAACGTCTGGAGAGGTTTCATCAGTTTTCTTATGAAACTGGCAGGGAGTTTTTTTGGAGCGTCATAGAAGAAAAATGGAAAAAGCTGCTGCTGTAAATATATTTTCGGCAAAGCGTGGTATGACATGAGCGGGTGCAGAGGTATCCGCTCTTTATTGTTTAAGATATCCTTAAGATTATTGAGCTTTGCATAAAAAAGTGATAATTTTATATTATAGACTGTAACGATCACTGGATCATGAGAGAAAAAGGACGGGTGTACGGATGAAGAGTAAGCTGTATTATGTACTGTATTTTTTGTATGCTGTTGTTGTGGCGTTTGTTCTGTATTTGAACGGCGTATTTACGGGGGAATGGAGTTCCTACACGAATCTGATCATCAATATCGTATTTTTGATCATTATCGGGATTCTTTTTATCATATCTTCCGTCAGCTTTGGCAGGCTGAACAGAGTCACCTATGAGCTGGAAGAGGTGGCATTCCGGATGCAGAAGGAATATAAGGAGGCAAACGGAAAGAACCTCTGGGGAAATTACAAGGATAATAACAGGGTTTTTGAGGAAGAGGAACTGCAGGCAGCGTTTGATAAGTACCGTATGCGCATGAAAGGCGCGAAGTCGAAACGGGGAGCGGGCGTTTCCTGCGATCTGGAAGAGTATATCAATGAGGACCTGCTGGACAGGGTGGGCATGAATTTCTTTAATTCCGGGGTTTCCGGGACGCTCACAGGTCTGGGGATTCTGGGAACGTTTCTCGGCCTTTCCATGGGGCTGGGGGCGTTCAGCGGGGACGATATCTTCACGATCTCCGATAATGTGGGCTCTCTGCTTTCCGGTATGAAGGTAGCGTTTCACACGTCTGTATATGGTATCTTCTTTTCGCTGGTGTTCAACATTGTCTACAGGAGCATTATGGCGGATGCCTATGAGGTATTGAACGAATTTCTGGCGGTGTTCCGTCAGACCGTGCAGCCCCAGGTTGTGAAGGAAGATGACAGCATGGCGACGATGCTGATCTATCAGTCCGGGATGGCGACTTCCTTAAAGCAGATGCTTGAAATGATGAAAGGCAGTGCGGCGGACCAGACGGCGGGCGTGGAGCGTATCGTGGATAAATTTACCGACCAGATGCAGGCTGCTTTGGACACGGATTTTAAGAAGCTCGGGAATGTCTTAAAGAAAGCGGGAGAGTCACAGGCTTCAAGCGCGGCAAATGCGGCGGAAATGGTGGAGGCGGTGACAGCTCTGGTGGAGGTCAACCGCAATGTGCAGGAGGCGCTTGTTAAGGTCATGGAGCGGCAGGAGGTTTTTGCAGGACAGATCGCGGAGCAGAAGAAAATGCTGGCGGATGCGTGCAGCGATATGAGCGATGAGATCAGCAGCCAGATCTATACGTTTGGACAGATGAGGAATTTGTATGAGAAATAAACGAAGGAACAGGGAAGCTTTTGCGGAGCACAGCTATTGGCAGTCTTATTCGGACATGATGGCGGCACTTTTGCTGATCTTTATCCTGATGATCGCGATCACGCTTGCCATATACAGGCAGAAGACAAATGATCTGGACCGGACAAGGCTGGAGCTTGACACGGCACAGAGCCAGCTGGATAAGACAATAGAAGACCTGGAGAAGTCCAACGGGGAACTGGAGGCTTCTCTGGCGCAGCTGCAGCAGGCATACGATCAGGCGGCTCTGACGCAGGAAGAATTAAATAACGCTTATTTGGAAATAGAAAATGCCAGACAGGAGCTGACGACGACCAAACAGGAGCTGCAGGATATCGTCGGTATCCGGACGGATATCATCGGCGCGCTGCAGTCTGCGTTCAGCAATTCCGCGATGAAGGTGGATGCTCAGACGGGCTCCATTACGTTTTCCTCGGATGTGCTTTTCCGTTATAACAGCGCATCTCTGACCGCAGACAGTAAGGAGATACTGAAAAATATCATCCCGATGTATCTGGATGTGCTGCTGCAGGATCAGTTCCGGGACTATATCGCCGAGATCATCATCGAGGGACATACGGACACGGACGGAGGCTACCAGAGCAATATGGAGCTGTCCTATGCGCGGGCCAACGCCGTGGCGGATTTCTGTCTGAACAAGAGAAATGGACTCAGCGAGACGGAGATTGAACAGCTGCAGAAGATTCTCACCGTCAACGGCAAATCCTGGAGCAGTCCGGTCTATCAAAAGGACGGCTTCGGCAATCCCACGCAGGAGGTGGATATGCCGGCTTCCAGAAGAGTGGAGATCAAATTCCGCCTGAAGGAAGATGAGATGATCGAGAAGATTGCGGGGATTCTGGAGCAGGGATAGGAACGAGGAAGGGAACAGGAAGGAAAAATATTTGCGCGGTAGAATAACACAAGTTATTGCAATGCTGTGTGTCTGTGTATGGCTGGGAGGCGTGGCCTGCAGTCTGGAAAAAGAGACGTCGGGCGAGACTGTGCAGGATCCTCAGGATCTTGCGGATTTTCCGGACCGCGTAGCGTATCTGCTTGCTTATGAGACATGTACGGACGGACAAGAGGCTTATGTGAGGCTCACAGGGATTAAGGAAGAATACCGGACAGACTTTGCCAAATATCTGGCTATGGTATCTGGTACGTATTCTTATCCACGGCAGTTTTCCATACCGGATGAGATCAACGGGATTCGGGTGGAGGAAATTGCGGCGGATGCATTCCGGGAGATCGCTGTGGAGGTGGCACATTTGCCGGAGCATCTGAGAATTGCAGGCGACCGCGCTTTTCTGCATACGAAACTGAGCACAGAGGAGCTTACTTTTTCAGGGGAAATGGAACAGATTGGCGAGGAGGCGTTCGCAGATTGCGGGATTACCCGGGTGACTTTTGACGGCGGGCAGAATCCGTCTATCGGGAAAAGAGCATTTGCGGACAACGAATCTCTGTGGGCGGTCTATCTGCCAAAGGCGGACTGTGCTATCGGAGAAGAGGCGTTCGCGGGATGTGAGGAAGTATTTTATATCGGCTGTAAAGAGCGTCTGACGGATGGCAAAAGCCCGGTGGAAGAATATGCCGCGGCAAATGGTCTGACGGCACTGTGGGTTCCGGTCGTCGACAGTCTGGAGCCGGTCGTCAGGTATCCGCAGACGCCTTATGTTTTGGAACCGGTGATCGGAACTTTTTTCTACGGGGAAAATGGGGAAGGCGACATGTGCCTTTCCGGGGAAGAGGCGGATGATGCGCCGGATTATGGTTTTCAGGCATGGCATGCGCCCTGCGGCGAGTGGTGTGTGGGCGAGAACTACCTTGAGATCACGGCCTCGTCCGAGCTGGCATCCGCCGACGACAGGTATGCGGCCGGGAATCTCCATGCACTGAGCGGGAGAGCACAGGCATGGGCGGAAGGCGTCGCAGGAAACGGTATCGGGGAAAGCATTACGTATCATGACCGTAATCGGTGGCAGGTCAGTAACCGCTGGGATTATCTTGCTTACGAAGAATGGTATCGGAAGAATCATAACATCTGTAATCCGTTGGACGGCTATATCCGTTACACCGAAATCTGTATCGTGAACGGCTATGCCAGGGACCAGAAGACTTGGGAGGAAAACGGACGGGTGAAGGAGCTGTTTATGTATGTGGAGGATAAGCCCTATGCAAGACTGGAACTGGAAGATACGATCAGGCCGCAGTATTTTACGCTTCCGTGGGAGGATATTATGGTAGGGGACGGCGGTGACATCACCTTCCGCTTCGTGATCGAGGATGTCTATCCGGGTACGGTCCATGAGGATACATGCCTGACAGGGCTTGTCGTGGAGTTTACGGGGCGGCGCGGACATTAGGATTCATTTTATCAGCCCGCTGAAAGATATCGGGTACGGTTTGTTTTGATGAATCAGGAGTCCGGCAGCAGCAGTCTTTACCAAAACAGTATTTCTTTGGAACAACCCATGCGATCAGGATGAAAAAATGGGAATATGGAAACATGGATGAAAGAGTAGGTGAAAGCAACTGTCTGAGGTGATGGTGTTTTCACCTGTTTTTAGTTAAGCGTGCAGGAAAAGAAATATGAGAAGAGATATAGGAAGAGATATAAGAAGAGAAGGAAAGAAAGCGGCGTTGTTGTTCTTCCTGTTGGCATTTCTGTCAGGCTGTGGCAGGGAGGAAAGCAGGATCAGTGTCGGGAGTGTTGGGGAATCGGCGGAAAAAGTGAGCGTTGATGAACAAAAGCCGCTGCTGGTCATTCCGTCATCGGCAGAATGGATTGATCTTGTATTTGTTTCAGAAGGTATGTACTGCATATTTGACGGAGATCAGTACGGGTTCAGCAGCGAGGATGGAAGAAAGATAACACCCTGTATTTATGATATTGCCAATCCGTTCAGCGAGGGTCTGGCCTGTGTTTCTAAAGAAGGGAAGTATGGGTATATTGATGTAGAGGGAGAGACTGCGATCCCTTTTGTGTATGACAGGGCGACACCTTTTGTGGAGGGACTTGCGTATTTTGTGGCAGGGGATACCTACGGCTTTATGGATAAAACCGGGAAGACGGCTTTTTGTCTGGAATGTGACAGTGTCAGTTCCTTTCAGGAAGGGCTGGCGTATTTTTCCATAGACGGCCGTTATGGGTATATTGACCAGAAAGGTCAAGTTGTGATAGAGCCGGTCTATGATGATGCAGGATATTTTAAGGATGGATTGGCGACGGTCATGAAGGATGGCAGATATGGCATGATCGACCGTGAGGGGACTTGCATCGTAGCCGCAGAATATGATGCTATTACTGCAGAAGATACGTTTATCATCGCACAATCTGACGAAGTGTATACCTGTTTTGACAAAAAAGGAAAAACGCTGCTGGAGCATGCCGATTATATTACGGCATTGGGGAAATATATCTGCTTCCAACAGGATGAAAAGCAGGGGCTGCTCGACGGGAGCGGCAGGATACTGCTGGAACCTTTGTATGATCAGATATCCTTACTTGTACCGGAAGAAAACCTTTTTTGTATACAGGAGAACGGGTTGTACGGTGTTGTCGATCTGCAGGGTGAAGTCACAATAGATGCAGCATATGACTACATCTGTTATGATAAATATGCGGATGACAAAAAGGGAGGAATGCTTGTTTTTGAGAAGGCGGATGGAAGCATGGAATGCGCGGATGTTTCTGCGCTTTCCGATCCTTCCCGATGGATATCCTGTCATTATGACAGCATTCACTGGCTGGATGAGGAACGGGCGGTTGTTGGACAGAACGGACTTTTCGGAATCATGGACAGAGAAGGTAATCTGACGGAACCAATAACGTATGATATCATTCAGGGTTTTGACAGCGGCGCGTTTTGGAGGAAAAAGGGTTCAAACGCATGGTTTCATAACAGCATGGGAAAAGTGACAGAGCTGAAAGATAATATTACAGTTGTTTCTCAAAAGGGGAATTATTATCAGATAGAAAAAAACGGTAAATATGGTTTTATGAATGAACAGGGAGAAGAAGCGATTCCTCCGGTTTACAGCTATATTTCAAATGAGGAAGTGTACGGATTTCCTGATAATATTTTTGTTTTGAAAAACTATAACAGCAGTAATTACAGTTTCATTATAAAAACAGGTGAGTCGGAGCAGCGTGATAATCGCGGAGCACTTTTACGGAATGAAATCACGCCAAGGATCGGCCTTTATCATGAGTTTACACAAAGCGGCAGTATAAGGGTTGATGAGTATACTGCAGACAGCTGTAATGTTACGCAGGACGATATGCGGGACTGTAGGAAGATATATAAACTTTATGATTTAGATCATACGGGAGAACCGGTTTTGTATGTTAAAGCGGCGCCTTATGCAAACAGTGGTTTTCCGATGTCCTACAGTGGTTTTTATGCGATAGAGGACATGCAGCTTGCGGAGCTGATTACCGGGTATGAATGCGGCGGTTCCATGCGTGGGGATTATGCCTGTCTCTGGTATGACAGAGAGACTTCCCGGGTACTTCCAGGAACAAAAGGATTCTGGGGAGGGTTTGGCGGATATTCTTCTTCCGGTATTGTTTATGACAGGAGCGATACGGAAATGACATATGCGGCCTCTTTTGGCTGGATTTACCAGCCGATTTCCTATTTTAGCAAGGAAGAACTTGCACATGCAGACATGGTCTATGATGCGGATGATAAGCCATACAAAAAGGAAATGACCGGGCAGACGGAAAAGGAAAGTGTACGGATTTATTATGTGAATGGTGAACAGGTTACGTATGAAGTGTATCAGGAGATGTGTGAAAGATATTGGGGGTTATCGACTGATTTTTAGTGGTGAGTGGCTGGAGGTGATTTGTTTTATGATGTGATTGCAGATTTAAGGCGGAGGTTACAGTGATGGAAAAAAGTATATACTGTACGGATGCAGGAGATTATACACTATATTGCGTATGAACTTGAGGTTCCTGATGCTGCACTTCATCTGCTGGGTTGCAAAATTTTAATAAAATAATTAGCACTCACCTCTTGACAGTGGAGGGTGCGTTTCGACTTGTTTCATAGTATGCCGTAAGTGCCCATTTTACGGGATTTGCGGCATGTTCTATCATCTGTCTTGATTCATCAAAAGGCGTCATTTTGCGGAAAAATGGTGTAGTAAATGGTGTACTGGATGGATGACGGGAGGGTGTCTTGGGTGTAAGTGATTTTCGATTCTGATTTATGCTATTAATATTGAGGTTTCAGAAAAATCAGATTGTGAGTCCTTGCATGATGGGATATAATAATAGTAACTTAATGATGGGATGGCAAAAGAAAAGACAGTCAAAAAAGGCGGTGATCAGGTGGCTGGAGAAGAAATACGACAGGATACCAGAACTGTAGATCAAATTGTCGATGGAATGAGTTTATTCGATGATGATCTGATGTCAATGGTATTTGACGGTAATATAGAAGCAACGGAGCTTCTGTTAAAGATTATACTGAAAAAGGATGATATTCAGGTTATAAGCGTTGTCGGGCAGAGAGAATTGCAGAGTCCTGTAGTTGGCGGGCGGGATATCCGCTTAGATATTCTGGCAAAGGACAGTACGGGAAAGCACTATAATGTTGAGGTACAGCAAAAGCCGGAAGGGGCGCACATACGCCGCGCCAGATTTAATAGCAGTATGATGGATTCCCGAATGCTGAGAGCGGGGCAGGAGTTTTCAGAGCTTCAGGATTCGTATATGGTGTTTATCACCCGGACGGATATCTTTAAGCATGGGATGCCGATTTATACGATCAATCGTCATTTTGAGGAAACGAATGAGTTATTTGACGATGGTTCTCATATTGTGTATGTGAATGGAAACTATAAGGGAGACGATACGATTGGAAGATTGATGCATGACTTTGGCTGTAAGGAAGCGAAGGATATGTATTATCCGGAACTGGCTAAAGGGGTAAAGCATTTTAAGGAAGAAGGAGGTCGAGAAAGAATGTGTGAAGCGGTTGAGAAATATGCGAAAGACTATGCGGAAGAATATGCAGATAGAAAGATGTTGGATAAGCAGAAAGAAATGATAAAAAATCTGATGGAGTCCATGAAATGGTCTGCGGAACAGGCTATGGAGGCCATGAAAGTATCGGATGCGGATAGGGCGATGCTTTTGGAAAAGCTGTAGGTTGGCGCGGATAGAAATAGAACGGAGAACGAATGACTATGTGAGAAGCGGTGCAAAATTACGCGGAACAAAAGGCAGAAAATGTAAGATTGAACAGCCTGTTGGAATCCATAAGAAATCTTATGGCAAATATGAAGCCAGGGGCGGAGCAGGCGGTGAGTGTGCTTGGAGTGAATGACAGCGACAGGGAGATATTACAGAAAAGGTTAAAAAGTTATTAGATCTGGTTGATGTGTGAGGCAAGGAGTATTCTGAGGTAATGGAATACTCCTTGCTTAGGCTTACATGTTAAATATAATAGCGATAGCTACGTAATGGGACACGCTTACAGAGATGTGACGATAGATGTATATAATCATATCGCAGGCAAACAGGATGTCAGGGAGGAAGTGGAACGGTTTGCACTGGCAGTAGGCGGCTGAGTGTTTGCACCGAAAAATAAAAAAGTGGTGTAAATTTGGAACAAAACACGTGTTATCTTTAAAAAACACAAATTTTAAAACTTGCAAACCCGCATAAACACTGGGTTCGCAAAATTTTAATAAATTTATTAGCACTCACCTCTTGACAGTGCTAAGATACTTCCCTAAACCCTGAATTTACGCGGTTTTCAAATTTAAAAATGTGATACTACTTCAAATTTACTTCAAATTCAGAAAAAGCGTTGTAAGTATTTCTCCCGTTACTTTTCATGGGGAGAGGGGCGGCGTAATGCGGACAAAAAAGAGATACAGCCAGAGGAAGATTTCAGGTAATACAATAGCATAGGAAAGAAAGGAGGGTGGGCTGCTGTCTGATAAGAGGATGGCAGCCCTTATTTTAATTATGGCAAAGACAAACAAGATCGTTGAAGAAGGAGTACAGACTGATTATACCAGTGTGATTGTGAGTTATAGCAACGGGATAGACAGTACAGGGGCATTATATTGGGCACTGCAGGAGTTCGCAAGAGAAAAGATATATCTGCTGTACTGCGATACCGGCTTTGATTATCCGGAGAACATCCAGATGTTTTATAAGACAGCAGCATTTATCGGCGTCCGTCCTGTGCTGTTGCAGCATCCGAAGGGATTCCTGAACCTGCTTTTGGAAGAGCGGCTGAAATGGCCTGATATGAAGAACAGGTGGTGCACGGCGTATCTTAAGACCGGGGTGACTGATAAATGGATACGTGCGAATCGGGAATTATTGGGGAATAAGTGTCTTTTCATATCCGGTGAGCGCAGGGATGAGAGCAAGGGGAGGGCAAAACTTCCGGAGATAGAGTACCACAGCACAACACTATGGACGAAGCGAAAAGGAGATTTTACCTGCCACTGGTACCGTCCGTGTCTCGACTATGAGAAGGACAGGATGTTTGAATGGGGAAAGAAACTGCATCTGGAGCCGCACTTCTGCTATGAATATCTGGGACGCTGCAGCTGTATGGCATGTATGTTCATGAACGACCGACATGCGATAGAGAATATGAAACGGTATCCGGATCAGATACAGCCGTTTATACAGGCCGAGATCAGGCTGGCGCATACCTGGAAGAAAGGACGGAGCCTGAAACAGCTGTGGGATCAGTGCCAGGATATTGATGACGTGGAACAGGAAAGGTTGGTGAGTTGATTTTTGTGCAGTCTAATTATAATCTGAAGAAAATGATGATCAGACTGCAGGGCTGGCAAATGTCTGTTTTTGTTTTTAAAGAAGGGTAATGATGATATTACTAAAGTAATTGTACGATATAAGACTGCACAAGGATGGGAGAGCAGCTCTGGTAAAGGACAAGATGGTGATAAATCTGTTGTATTTTATGGAGGAAATTTGTATAATATAATCAAAGAAAAGAGGAAATAGAAGATGGAAAACCAGACAGAACTTAATACAATATGGGAATCATTAGGGATATCGAA
>ERZ808041.1030-NODE-1030-length-13061-cov-17.294362_pt1 | contig 13061 bp, 11 predicted proteins | sample MGYA00380192_ERZ808041 | MGnify/ENA primary metagenome ERZ808041 (study PRJEB31490, sample SAMN06133412) | mouse gut metagenome | isolation source: Z1_1 | host: mice | place: China: Chengdu | collected 2015-05 ... | reverse complement strand
GCAGAAGGCGGTGAGTCCGCGAGTATAAGCAATATAGTATTTAGTTAAAATTAAGGTTGCTGAATCTCTCCTATAACCAACCAACAGCTTGTCTGTATCGTTTGTGCTGCATTTCCGTATGTTATATTAACAGCCTTATCATATCCTTGCCTAATTTGCTGTGTATTACCGCTTATTTCTAATACGCCTGTCTGGGCATTATAAGATTTACTAATACTAAAACCATTGGCGCGTGCTACAGGTACACCACTTATTCCATCTGTATAAGACTTGGCGGCTACAACGTTGCCGGAAAGTCCACCAACAATAAAATTATCTACTGTAAAGTTTTGATAACTGTCAGGAAATTTAGACTTTATATCGAAACTGGTGCCAGTACCCAAGTAATATACCCCTGCTAAATTACTATTTATCAGCCTTCTTATACAAAAATCATTCTTTCTATCCAAAAATATCAACACACTTGTTTGTTTTTTTGCTAATTATTGTATCTTTTTCTTAAATCTAACTGCAAAAAGACCCTATTGAAGGGTCTGACCTACTACTTATATAGATTTTTTACAATTCTATCTATGCGCTCATCAACTTCTGATGAGAATGCTTCACATTTTCTTTACTGACAGTGCAATAAATCATAGTAGTGTCCAGTTTTGTATGCCCTAGAAGCTCTTTAACTTCTTCTAGTGGCATTCCCTTTTTTAGTACATTTGTTGCCATTGTCCGCCGAAATCGGTGTGGATGAACTTTCTGTACTCCTGCCTCTTTTCCAATTCTTTGTAGTGTTTTCTCTACACCTGCAACGGTTAAACGGGTATGCGGTACCCTGGCACTTACAAACAGCGCTTCATTGTCATCGGTCCGACTATCCAAATACGCTTTTAAATGCAGGCAAGATGCTGCGTTTAAATAGGTTTCTCTTTCCTTACTTCCTTTTCTATATACCACTACATTTTTTCCATAAAAATCTATATCCTTTCTGTTTAAAGCAACCAGTTCTGATACTCTAACACCTGTACTATACAAAAACTCTATTAGAGCTAAATCCCTTTCTTGTTCACATATCCTACGCAGTTTTTCTAATTCTTCATCAGAAAACGGCTGTTTGATTTTCTTTTCTACTTTTATAGGTTCAAGTCCTGCGGTTGGATTCTTAGATATATAGCCCTTTGCATTAAGCCACCCAAAAAAACTACTAAATACAAGTCGGATATTGTCTAAATATACATTAGATACATTCTTATCTTTTTTATATTTCGCCAGATAAACAAAAAGGTCATTTTCCGTAATCTTCTCCACAGGCATATTAAGATATTGCAGCATGTGGGTAAGATGCAGTTTGTATTGTTCTATTGTCTTGTCCGATTTGCCTTCTGTTTTCTTGCGTGCAAGAAATAGTTGTAGATAATGTATGTAACTCTGATCTACGTCCATAAGCTCTGTGCACCGTTTTTCCAGCTCGTATTCCTGCAATTCTATATACAATGCTGTTTTTAGCTCTGTGCACTGTTCTTGTGTAAGAATCCCCATCATTTTAGATAAAATATTTGTTATAAATTCATCTTTCATAAGAAATAACCCTCCTGTTTTTTATTAATTGTACCATAGGAGGATTATTTCTTATTCGTTTTAAATTATCTGGGACAATAAATAGTAATTTAGGGACTGAAATACAACAAAAAGATATCACATTAGTGAGCTTTGATGGCACGATGCATCCAAGCAAAAACGATAAAAATGTTGTAACAAGCAATGACAATAGTGTTTATTGTTTTGTAAAAGGCACAGCTACAATTATTGTTCGCATAGCACAGATGGAAAGATTAAAATATATAGAATCTTACCAGCCTAATATAAGTGCCAGTGCAGGTGTTGGTGGTGCATCTACATTTTCTCTCTATGGAAGTAATGATAATGTAAACTGGGAAGAAATACCAACTTGGATTGCATGTGCAAGAGGCACTGAAAGCAGTTGGTTTGATAAGTCTATAAATGTGCATGTTGTACGCAATGGAGATGGTGATTATAATCCAAAACAATGGCAGTATTACAAACTGGTTATGAAAAGTGCGCGTGAATGGCTCTGTGTAGGTACCCAACGATTATTTTTTTAACCTTTTGCTACAAGAAATTAAAGTATCTGGATCTGGTGGGTACAATACAGTATTTGCTAACTTTACATTAACGCCTTCACGAAACTGTTAGACTATTCAGTCGAACTTCGTAAGATATGTATTGTCCAGTGCTTCCATGGGATACCGTAATCTCTATATATTCTGTTCCAGCAGGTATAACTATAGAATAATCATTTTCTTTATTAGAACCAGTATTAGTTATAGTATATAATTCAGTGGTTTCTGTTCCATTATTTGCAGATATAGTTACTTTTAAACCTGTAGAACTGCTACTGGTTATATGTCCAGAAGCTGCTAAGGATACACTTTTATACTTGCCATTTAGATATAATCTGGCAGTATTCGTACTTCCTTGATTTGTACCAGCAGCAGAATTTTTTCGTGATAAAATAAAGGGTAGTCCAAAGAAGCTGTCAGGTGCTAAATTACTATTTTTCGTCCTAAGCTTGCTAGCTGTGTTGTAATATCCTGCCGCTGGCACTGTAAGATATGTATAGGTGCCATCTTGCGTAACTTCCGCATCTTGTGTTGTACTCCCTTTGTTGGGCATTGTTCCACTTGCTCCTACACTACTGCCATTTGTAAAGGTTTTTCCAGACAGCACATCTCCTACTCCTGCTGTTCCTTTTTTGGTCGCGCTTACTCCTGCATTGTAACCGCCTTTATAGTTGGCACTGTCTGCATTTACTCGCCCATCAGCGGCACTTACCCCTGCATTATATCCGCCTTTATAGTTGGCACTGTTTGCATTCACTCGGGCGTCTGCGTCTGTAACACCTTTATTATATGCACCTGCACCAGACACATGCCCTTGACCATTATGGTAGCCTGCTGGAATTGCTACATTGCCACTCCCTGTAGTCGCTCCTGTCCACGCTCCTTTGTTTGGCATTGTTCCGCTGGCTCCTACACTACTGCCATTTGTAAAGGTCTTTCCAGACAGCACATCTCCTGCTCCTGCTGTTCCTTTTTTGGTCGCGCTTACTCCTGCATTGTAACCGCCTTTATAGTTGGCGCTGTCTGCATTTACTCGCCCATCAGCCGCGCTTACTCCTGCGCTATACCCGCCTTTATAGTTCGCACTGTTTGTATTTACTCGGGCGTCTGCATCTGTAACACCTTTATTGTATGCTCCCGCACCAGATACATGTCCCTGACCATTATGGTAGCCTGCTGGAATTGTTACATTGCCATTCCCTGTAGTTGCTCCTGTCCATGCTCCTTTATTTGGCATTGTGCCTGTAATTAAGCTGCCTTTTACCCCAGCTTTTTTTCCAGCTAAAATGTCTCCTGCTCCTGCATCCGCTCCACTGGTATCCATATTATTGTTATTGCCTGTTATTCCTAATATTGTATTCCCCTTTACAAGCTTTGCTGCGGTAAGACCAATTAGGTTTGCTATTGTGGTATATGCAGCATATAGATAATTTCCTACATCGTATTTCCCTGTTGCTGGTACTTTTAACTTTATACGCTTGTTTGTTCCATCTATAGATGCCTCTGCGTTATAGTTTGCTGTACCTGTTTTATCTGCAAGGGTGCCTGTAATCTTTGTTCCAGCGGCATTATGCGCTGTATATCCACTCAAAAGGGTTTCTGCTGTAACTGTATCTTTTGATGGATCTATTAAATCTAGCACTTTGCCTAATAGCTGTTCCCAAGTTTCATTTGCAGACGATGTTATTCCCATGGCAGTAAGATTTTCCGCAAGCTGTTTTTTCTTCTCACTGCCAAGCTGAAAAACCTCATTTATTGCACCAACAACATTTTCTGCTTCAATACCTTCTGCAAATTCTGGTCCCTCTGGATTATTATCACTTCCAAGATACTTATCCATTCGTGCTTTTAAGAACAAATCATTTTGAAGTAACTGCTTTTCTGATTCAGTCTTATTTGCATAATTTACAAGGTCTGCCCGCTCTACAATAAGAATCTTATCAGAAAATACTGGATTATCACTTGTATAATATTTCATAACATTTCCTCCTTTTTAAAAGATATCTTCCAGCACATAGGTTTGTTCCACATCATCATCTTTACCTTTGCGGGTAAAGTTTTTAATGCAGATAATATCGCCGTCCTCATCATACAATCCAATTTCACTAATCTCGCTACCTGCAAGTTCATTGCCCGCAAGTGTACACTCATAACGGCATATGGTATCTTCTGGAAAACTGTAGCCATCTATTGGTTTTCTGTATAATTCATTTCTTAAAGCTGTTTGACTGTCTGGTGGCTCTATCACTGTTCCATCTGTTTCTACTCCTCCGTTGCCAAATGCCATACCGACAACTTTTGGAAGGGTTATCGCTCCTGCCCTGGCCTTTACCAGCTTCATTCTTGCCGCCTTTGTTATTACTACATTTTTGTTTGTTGCACTCATTCTTATTCCACCCTTTCTTCTTCATATAATGTGTCATACCTTGCCGTTCCGTCATAACGCAGCGTTCCATCATAATAGGCAACATTTCTCGAAGTTATGATCTGCATATTTCCTATCTGTCCACATGGACTGTTTATATTCATTTGTATCTTAACTTTATCCACCACTTTAGGTCTGTTGTTTTTAGCCTTGCCTTTGTATCTGTACCAAATATTTAAAATATTTTTATGTAGCACTTGCATAGACAAAATCTGACTATTATGGTTTATTTCTTCTACAACATTCAATTTTATTAAATATTGCGTTGCCACTTTAAGAATAGATTTTTTTTGTTTTATTCTATACAGAAAATATAGCAACACATCTGTTTGCATTCTGTTCTGTATAAGCACTTTTGTGCAGTTCCCATTGCATACAATTCTTTGTAGTGTAAAAATGCCTATATAATTTCTTACTATAATACAGACTTTATAGTTTCTTACAGCGTTATACAGAAGTGTGCCATCATAGTATGCTTGACCATTGTATACACTACAACCCCAAAAACTTATGCTGTAAAAGCTGCGCAGAGATAAGTTCGTGTATTCTCTCTCCTGTATAAATGCCTTAATTCTACTTTGTCTGTATGATACATACTGTTGTGTTTGTGTATGTATCAAGTATCTTATTAATAGTCCGATTTTATATTTTCTTACAGTGTTATATGTAAGTGTGCTATCATAGCAGTATGGTCCAGTATAAATATCATCTCCCCAGAACGGAATATACAAAATAAATATACAGGCAATCCTAATTTGCTCTAAATGTACATTATCAAAGCCAATTTCAATTCTGTCATTTACAATATAGATTGTATGTGACTGCTTTAACCTGTTTAATACATCATGCACCAGCTTTGAATTTAATGTTCCCTCTCCCAAAAAGTAAGCCTTAAAAATATTGGAGTGTGTAGGAACAAAGCCATACACTCCTAAATCATTTGCATCTGCAATATGTACTTCAAAATTCGTAACATTTTCCAGATATTTTTCCATTCGGTAAGGAGTCATAGGCGCTCTACAGTCTCTTTTTTGATAAATTAAACTACGCCGTTCTTCATCTGACAAATTCAATCGTACTGGCAGTCCCCACTTAATTTCATGATACATTAACCCCCATGTAGCTGTTTCTGGAAAAAACTGTGCAGGCAAATCCTCAATAATATCTAATACTTTATCATATTCTAGCCCCATAACCTGATATAGCCATTTCCCAATATAGGACTTATCATAGAAACCGTCTGACACATAACGCAACATCTTTTTAGCACTATCACTTGTAGGAAAGTTTTCCAAGTCAAACTTCTCTTTTTTCATCAAACTGCCCCCTTAACTGAAATGAAAACTGCCAGTTTCTGGGTATTCTTCTTTGTTCAATTGAATATTCTCTCTTTCGCCATTCATAAGAAACTCTTCAAAATCTACTACACCAGCAATATTAGAGATAATCGGTCTCACATCATTATACCGCAGTATATTTTGTTGTTTTGCAACTGTATATACCGCTTTTACCGCTGCTGAAAAGTCCTTCTCAATCTGCTTTATTGTGGTGGTTTCATCATAGAAAAGCCCTGTAATTACATAATCTATCTTTACGGTAGTGGCAGGTCCACATATTAACTTAGCACAAGCAGTAGGCAGCAGCCTTTTACTTCTATCTTCTGGGGATACAATATAATTGTATACTTTATGTACAAGCTCATCATTGGCTGGTTGACCGTTAGCATCTACCAAAACAATTTTTACTGTTCCTGGTCCTTCTGCTGTTGGAATCACAATGCAGTCACCAGCACCTGCCTCCTTTGCCCACCGAATATAATCACTATCGTTCCCTAAGAAAGTTAAACTGTTATCATACTCCGTTGCAATTCTATCATAGAAATTGTCGTTGCTCTCCCTTTCGGTTCCTCCTGTTATTTGTTCTGGATTAATTACCTCTGTAATGTTTTTGTCTGGTTTTGCCATAAGGGTTATGGTATTTGCTGGCACATTGGAGCTGGCACCACTTTCCGTCGCTAATACAGGAATAAAAATTGTCCCATCAGCCTCAATTTCTTTTTCTTCTGTAGAACAAAACAGAATAGATGGTCCACTGTCTGTTGCTGGTGTACAAAAGATTGTTCCCTCTGTTATTACTGTTCCTGGTGTGCCAGTAACTTTCACTTTTCCTGATGCACACTTTGGCGGATGCCTTTCAAGGTGCACCTGTTGTCCATGAAGATCCAACCAGTTATCCCATGCATATTGAGGGAAAGCAATCATCAAGGCTCTTACCAGATGGTAATTGATAAATTCGTCTTTTTCCAGTGCAGCAGGTCTTGTGAAATCATAGGGAAAGCCTCCTGGCATATTGTCAATATCTGCTGGAAGATTATTCATCATTCTTTGATGAATTTCGTCTGCACTGTTATTTTCAATAAAATCTGGTCTTATAAATTCCGGCTGCATATCCTCTCACCTTTCTTAAATCGTAATTGTGATTTCCTTATCACAATCAATACCTTTTACTTTAAATTTACAATGCATACTATCACCTTCCCAGGAAAATTCAAAATCCAGAACGTCCTCTGTTCTGGGATTTACCATAAGCGCCTCTGTAATAGTTCTCTGCACCATAGATTCCACCGTTTCTATATCGTCATTGTCCAAAGCACGTTCCATTTCAACTCCGATGGAATCTGGATATGAAAGACAACGATATCGCTCCGTTTGAGCAATCTTGAAACACCATATGGCATAAGCTTCTTTGCCATCACATTCTACAATACGGTTTGCACCATCTCTAACAAAATCATTCGTTACAGGGTCCCATTTTGCGCTTCGTCTGTATTCCATATCATATCTTGTATTTTGTGGTGTAAATTCTGGCACTTGAACCACTGGAAATAGTGACTGTGACATTCTCCTCGCCTCCTTATGATCGCTCAATTACATCTATTACAACTGCCTCACTCTGCACCCATGCCACTAAAACACGGTCTCCTGCTTTTAATTTTGGCAATAGTACATCATGACTGTGCCTTGAAACCCCAGAAAGATTGTCATGTATATGCTTATCCTCTTGTATATGTCCTATCCAGCTAGATTCTGATGTTCCTAACGGATACGCATTAATGGACCTGCAAACAGAATAATCGCCTTTTGGTATTGGAACTGGAAAAGTATTTGTTACAAGACTGTAATTTCCCTGTATTTCTCCAAAATCTAAAACAAGAGGTGATTCTGTTTCTTTTTTCATTCTTTCGCTCAAGACAGTTGCTAGTTTTGCTGTGCCAGGGTGTCCGTCAAATCCTTCCATCTATACCCTCCTCTAATCAAATGTTCCATCATCTACCCACCCATATACATTACTGCCACTATCTGTATGGATTAGATGCCATGGGTGCGCTTTGTCTGAACCATTTTTAATAGTGATTTTTGCCTTTCCAGCGCTTGCAGGATACCCTTTCGCATCAGAATAACTACTGACATAGTGTGTACCTCCGTGGAAGTTCACAATATCTCCCACCTGATATTCTTTCTTGTCCTGTCCATTATTACTATCCCCACCTATTTCTTCTGATTCAACGTACTCCAAATCCATAGACATGTTATAAGACTCTGCATTATGCTGAATACTCTTAACATAATAATAACTTGATGTTATGCTGCTTATAATATAAACCAGATCACCTTTCCGTATAAATGGAACATCTGGTGCTTGTACTGCCATTTTCTTTTCAATCTTGCCCTCGTCCTCTAGTATCTTTTGTGCCGCCAGATTTGCATCACTTAACGTTTCCTCTTTTCCTCTGGTATAAATCCTCTGCCGAACACCGTACTGAATTTCTCCATTGAGTGTAGCTTCTACGCTGTGTTTTCCTTGCTTATCCGCCTGACCGACTACTTTCACTCTAGTAATTAAATTTTCTGTGCTAATATTTTTACTAAAGGACTGTGTATTCTCTACACGAAATACATATACGGTTTCATTGCTACCCCACGGAATCACACTGGTGTAGCCTTTCGCTGCCTGTATTATGCACTTTTTCTCGCCTTTTTTAGCTGCATCATCTAAAAATTCCAGTATAATATCTGACAAATACTTGTTGTTACACACTGTTTTCCCATGAGAGGCATTCGGTCCCTTATAATCTCCCTGCAATATCTCCCAGTCATTAAAAATCCCTTGAATTGCGGATTTTGTTCCAGTTCCAGAAGGATAGTATCGGTTATCCTGGCTTTTCTGCAATTTATATAGTTCATCATAACAGGTACATTTCAAACTGTTCTCACTGTTCTTTTCCACCTGATTCCAGTTTTCTACATATCCTCTAGCAACTTCCTCACTGATAACACCATCTGTAGCAAAAATTCCTATAAGGCAGCCAGGCTTAATAAGACTGGATAAATACCCCTTTGCTGTCTCATAATTGCGTACTGTAAAGGACAAACGCATAGAAATTTCTTTTTCATTCTCTTCCCAACCCAAATTCTGAACAAAGTCTCCAATGTTATACTGATTTCCAGACGCATCCATTACTACAACATAATACTTTATGTTCGCTAAATTAATCATCAGCGCCTCCTATCCTGGTATGGTTAGAACTTCTCCAGGCCATATCCAGTGACCATGATCAGAACTAGACTTCTTATGTTTCTTTGCCTCCGTCTCAATTGTGTAAGCATTTGCATCATAAATAGCAGTCCATTTGCTGCCACTTCCCAGCTTCTTTGTTGCAATCCCCCATAAGGTATCGCCGCTTACCACTGTATAAGTACTGCCTCCTTTAGAGGAATCACCAGAATCATTTCTTGGCGCTGTTTTTACAATTCCAAGTTCTTCTGTTGTATAAATTTCTAACGGCTTTTTTTGTACAAAAGCTATAGAATATTCAACATTTCCATATGCACCTGTTGGCCGTGCCTGAAAAGAAGAAATTGTAACATCTATATTAATCCATGTGCCTGTCACAATCAGATTCAATACTGTTTCATTTTTAATAAAATTACTTAGTATTTTTACGCATTCTTTTGGTTCCTTCCAACTGTTTTGTCTTACAATCGGTTCCATTTTTTTAGATTTTCCAAAGAAAACACCGTCCCATGAAAATTCCGATATTGATGTTCCTTTTGGAATTTTCACTGTTCCTTGAGAGATAATGTCAAAACTCTGGTATTTTGCACCATATTTTCCCTGTATTTTTTCCGGCAGTGCTGGAAACGTAAACTTTGCACCGCTTCCGACAGGAATCAATTTTATGTCCATAGTCTACGCCTCCTTTAATGGCATATTAGAAAAAACTTCTTCCAATGTTCCAGCAATCTCGCCGTTTAACTCATCTGCTAATTCTTTCATATGCCTTCTAATGATCTGCATAATATTTTCTTCGCTTTGTCCATCGCCGCCATGAATAACAAACTCTGGTGCCACACTAACATTCACCTGTATAGGAGGATTACTTAAGCTACTTTCCCTTTCTGCTGATACAGGTTCATACACCTGTGTAGTTTCTCCATTATAGCTGTCCTGTGTGGTTTCGTTATAGGCTGTAGGAGCGTTTTTGTTTGCATCATTGAATAAATTATAGTTACCTGCTGTATTATGAGAAATAGAGCCTCCTACATAACCACCACTGGCATGTGCAGACACTCCCAATGCGTCACCCGCCTGCTTATAAAGTTCTAATGCTCTGGATCGCCTGCTTGGATTGGTGGGAATAATAAACTCACCATATCCTTCCTCTGCCAGCCATGAAAGCTGTGGACCACCGCTTACATAGCCGCCTGCCGCATGACCATCTGTCTCTTGGCTAACCGTTGGAAGTGTAGGTGTGGTAATATTATAGGCTGGTGTCATATTTATAGATGGATTAATGAAAAAAGGAGTCGCTGTAGCTGTTTCCAATGCTGTTTGCATATCTGTTCTTAAAAGAGACGAAGAATCTAATAAAGTTGCCGAAGCGCCATGACTAAGCGCTGTGCCAAAATCAACTCCTGTATCTTCCCATTCCTTTATTAATTCATCGTAATGCTCATTTGCAATTGGACCATACTGCGCCATAATATCTCTAATATTTCTAGCATCATCTGAAGCCGAAAAATTAGGCATATACTGTTTTGTAAAAGCGGATAGATTTTCCACATTTTTATTGTCAATTAAAGAATTACTCATTTGTTCTGCATAATCGTTTATTAACTCATCGTAATCTTTTCCAAACTGTCTTGCCCATTCCTTAAGAGGCATATCCACTTGTTTTATACCATTATCTGGTATCACAACACCAACCTGTTGTAGCATATTACTTACATCATTATTGGTTAAAGAAGACCAATCTACAGCGTCCCTAATTTCTTCTGCTGTTGGCACTTGTCTTAAATAACTGTTTATTAGTTGTTTTTTTGTTTCTTCTGGTACTGCTAATGCTGTCTGTTTTAAATCTAATGCAATTGTGATCTGATCTTCTGAACCAATATTAAGCTTATCAAGTCCAATCCACTTAACAATGTCTGAATCGGTCCAAGCTGTTATATCTGGGTGTGCTATGATTACATTATTTAGAGCCTCACTTAATTTTTCAGACAGAGAACCTTCCATTTCTGGCATAAAATCTGAAAGCTGTTCCTCAAATGCGGTGGCAATACTATCAAGATTAAAGGTTCGTACATTTACATCTAGCTGTTCTATATTTGCCTGATATCCCGCCTCTGCTTCTTCATATTTATCTTGATACTCTGCCTCTGTAATTGTGCCATATGCATGCTGCAAATTAAGATTGGTGATTGTTTCGATTAATGCATTGTCATACTGTTCTTCCCCAGCTGACTTCAGTTCCTGCGCTTCCACTTGAACTGCACTAAAACTATCTGCATCAAGAGCAGCTCCACTATGCTTAATCTGCAAAGCCTGAAATTCTGCATCAGTCTTTGCCTTTGCTATTTTTCCTGTAATTTCTGAAATCTGGCTCTGTAACTCCTCTAATGCCTTTGCCTCATCTGGGATAATAATCCCATCTTCCAATGCAGCATTCATTGTATCTGTCAGTTCCGCACTTAAATCATTTACCCGATTTTTTACTCCCTCATAATAGCTATCCAGACTGGAAGTATCTGCTTCCTCTCCTGTTAGCAGTTTAAGCGCAACAGTCGCCTGATAATGGTTATCGTCAATGAAGGTCTGACTTGCATTAAGGAAATTTTCAATTGCACCCTTGTAACTGTCCTTATCTGTTTCTAATAATTCCATATTAAGACCAACCTTCCAATTCTCCTTTTTCAGATCGGAAACAGACAATTCCAGGCTGTTTAGCGCTGCCTCTGTGTCAGATGTTACCTGTGCAAACATATTTAATCCCTCTGCCATATTACCAAAAGTAATTTCACTTGCAACTTTCTTTACCTCTGCCAAAGACAGGGAAATATCACCAAATGCTTTCTTGGCAACATTTGCGCATTCCTCCTGAAACATCAAAGCAAACTGACTTGCAGATACTTCAGAATCATTCATAGCCTGAACCAGCGCTTTATTTTTAAATGTCACATCTTCAATTGCAAATCCTGTAGCCTCAAAGACTTTTTGTGCCTTTTGCGCTTCCTTCTGCATTTCTTCTACATTTTTCTGGTATTCTTCTTGATATTCTTCCTTTATCTTATTTCCCTTAATCCAGCCGGTAACACCGCCAACACCAGCACCAATTAAAGCACCTACCGCTGTGCTAATTCCAGGAATAGGAATAATAGTGCCTATCGCTGCTCCTGTAGCTGCTCCGGCAACAACTCCACCAGCTTTCCATGCTGCTGACTCTCCGTAAGCTTTTGACTCTTCCTTATTGTCGGACTTAATTGCTTTGTATGCGTCCAACATGCTGCTTATTAAGGTAACTCCAGCTACAGCTCCTCCGGCTATCGCACCGCCTCCAGCAGCGGCAAGCCCCGCTCCAGATGTCGCACCAGAACCTAGCGCCATTCCAGTTTTCCCAAACAATCCCAGTAATCCACTTCCTCCAACAACGACACTCCCATCTAGCGCTTCACTAAGCGTAGCCTTTCCAATAATAGAGCCTACCAGAGATGTTCCTGTTTCTGGATTTACGCCAAACAATCCTTTTCCAATACTTACGCCTCCTCTTGTCATGCCAATAAATAGTTTTGCAACTTTACTAAGCATAATCGCTGATAAAACAGAGGATAACCCCGCTGACTCGCCACCTGGCAGCAGCTTTCCTGCGCTAGAAAACATACCTTTAAATCCCTGCCACAGTTTACCCGATACTGTATCAAAGTCAAATCCCTCTGAAAAACCTTTTGCAAATGCAGCGCCAAAACTTACTCCTTCATCTAGCGTCTCGCTAATATCCATTCCCAACAATGTCATAATCCCAGTTCTTAATCCGGTTCCAATTCCATTGCCAATATCCTGTGCAAACTCTGCAAATTTTGCTTTCCCTGTGCTGTTCCACCATTCTAAGAACGGCTCTGCAATAAATTCGTCCCAGGCGATCTTTACTTTTCCGAAGAAATCTGCATCTT
>ERZ808041.1029-NODE-1029-length-13081-cov-4.068287_pt1 | contig 13081 bp, 10 predicted proteins | sample MGYA00380192_ERZ808041 | MGnify/ENA primary metagenome ERZ808041 (study PRJEB31490, sample SAMN06133412) | mouse gut metagenome | isolation source: Z1_1 | host: mice | place: China: Chengdu | collected 2015-05 ... | reverse complement strand
GCCTGTGCGCTCCACGAACTCTTTTGCCTGCTCTACATTGGTATACAGATCCATTTTACGGTTGTCCGCCTGGCTGGCCTGGCCCACATGTCCAAGCTCCGCCTCACAGGAAAGTCCCCTTCCGTGGGCAAGGCTGGCAATCATCTGTGTTCTGCGGACATTCTCCTCGAATTCACAGCTGGAAGCATCGATCATCACGCTGGAAAAACCGTATTCTATGGCTTTCGAGTTGTCTTCATAAGCCGCGCCATGGTCCAGATTGAAGGCAACCGGGACCGGAACCCGCTCTGCCATGCCGCGGATCATCGGCGCCAAAATCTCCCCGTGCCCGTGGGCTTTCATCTGCCGCGGAGAGATATTAATGATCACTGCCGAATGCTCTTCCTCCGCCGCCTGGATGATGGCCTTTGCCTGCTCCATATTGACACAGTTGATGGCCATGACCGCATAGTAATTGCGATGCGCATGAAGAAGCATTTCCTTCATTGATACATACATCTTGTTTTCCTCCTAATATAAATCGCTGCGCGATGGCACTAAAGCATAAAGTCGCATCAGCCGATCAGCGGGTTATCCATATCGTCTTCGACGTAATCTTCCGGCAGCGGCTTTTTGATGATTGCATACAGAACTCCCGTGATACAGCCGCCCAGAATCCACAGCCCGATAAAAAGAAGCGGATTGGAGGTCATCGCCACCGAGAACACGCCGCCGTGGACGGCCGGGGACTCCAGGCCAAGCGCCATACACAGGCCGCCGGTGATCGCACCGCCGATGCAGATGCAGGCGGTCAGCCGAACCGGGTCTTTGAGCTGGAAGGGAATCACACCCTCCTGCACATAACAGCAGGAAAGGATACACAGAGACTTTGCCTGCTCTCTCTCGCCGTCCGTGAATTTCTTTTTGCCTCCAAGGAAAGTAGCGATGGCAATTCCCAGAGGAGAGGTCATCCCTGCACACATCTTTGCGGAAGTGGGAATAAAGAATCCGTCCGCATTCAGTCCGTTTACAAAAAGAGCCGCCGTCTTGTTCACGGGACCGCCGTTGTCAAAAGCGATCATAGCGCCGATCACCGCGCCCAGAAGGAATCTGGAGCCGCTGTTTAAAACGATCCTCGATTATGTCAAGCCTCCCGAGGGCAACCCCTCCGCGCCTCTTGCGATGCTGTGCTCCTCGGTCGACTACAACGATTTTGTAGGCCGTATCGGCATCGGGCGTGTGGAGAACGGCTCCATCCGTGTGGGCCAGGAGGTGTCCGTATGCGACTGGCATGACAAAGATCTCTCCAAAAAAGGGCGCATCACCGCGCTGTACAGCTTTGAGGCCAATGGCCGCACTCCCATTGAATCCGCCGACGCAGGCGATATCGTCGCGTTCAGCGGCCTGACGGACATCAACATCGGCAATACCCTGTGCGACACGCAGATGGTCGAACCCCTGCCCTTCGTCAAGATCAACGACCCGACGGTCGAAATGACCTTTGCCGTCAACGACAGCCCCTTTGCGGGATTGGAGGGAAAATACGTCACCTCCCGCCACTTACGTGACCGTCTGTTCCGTGAGTTAAATACGGACGTTAGCCTCAGGGTGGAGGAATCCGAGAGTACGGACAGCTTCAAGGTATCCGGACGGGGAGAGCTGCATCTGTCTGTATTGATTGAGAATATGCGTCGGGAAGGGTATGAATTTGCAGTCAGCAAGGCAGAGGTGCTCTATAAAAAAGACGAAAACGGCAAACTTCTTGAACCTATGGAGACTGCCTTTATTGATGTTCCCGATGAATTTACCGGAACCGTCATTGAGAAATTAAGCCAGCGCAAGGGCGAGCTTCAGAACATGGGAACCTCCAACGGCGGTTACACCAGGCTTGAATTCCTGATTCCTGCCCGCGGCCTGATTGGATACCGCGGGGAATTCCTGACCGACACCAAGGGGAACGGAATCATGAATACCGCCTTTGAAGGGTATGCGCCCTACAAGGGCGACATCCAGTATCGGAAAAGCGGGTCGCTGATCGCATTTGAGACAGGAGAGTCGGTCACTTACGGATTATTCGGCGCCCAGGAACGCGGAATCCTCTTTATTGGGCCAGGGGAAAAGGTATACTCCGGCATGGTAATCGGCCAGAATGCAAAAACGGATGATATTGAAGTCAATATCTGCAAGACCAAGCATCTGACTAACACCCGTTCCTCCAGCGCCGACGAAGCCCTCCGCCTGACCCCGCCCAAAATCTTGAGCTTAGAGGAGGCTCTTGACTTTATCGACACCGACGAATTACTTGAGGTCACTCCCAAGTCCTTAAGAATCCGCAAGAAGCTTCTAGACCCTAAGATGAGGAAACGAGGAAACCGAGCATGACATTTTTATTTCTTTTAGAAGGCTTAAGAACTCCCTTCTTAAATCAACTGATGCAAATCATTACCTATTTCGGACAAGAGCTGATTGTCATAGCGGTTATCTGCGCATTTTACTGGTGCGCGGATAAACGCTTTGCTTATCTTCTGGGCTTCACTTATTTTACAGCCGGACTTTGCGTGCAGGCATTAAAGATTACCTTCCGTATCCCCCGCCCCTGGATCCTTGACCCAACCTTCAGCCCCGTAGAGAGCGCCCTTGAAGGCGCCACCGGTTATTCGTTCCCAAGCGGACATACCCAGAGCGCCACCTGCCTTTTCTTTCCTTTGTCCCTCTATACCTCCAGGATCTGGGCGAAAATTTTATGTGTGTCTGCCTTTCTGCTCATTGGATTTTCAAGGATGTATCTGGGGTGCCACACGCCAAAGGATGTCCTTACGTCTATGGGGCTTTCCCTTATAGTTGCCTCTGTCATCTGGCGGTTTCAGGAGGTTCTTCTGGATGACAGCCGGCATCTGAAGCTGATTGCAGCCATACTGGTTTGCCTGTCCCTGGCAACCGCCGCCTATTCCCTTCTGCTTCTTAATAGCGGCGTTATTGAGACAAAATATGCTATGGACTGCTGTAAGGCCGCCGGCGCAGGACTGGGCTTTTCTATCGGCTGGTATATTGAACGGACAAGGTTGAATTTCGACACACGGACAGGCAGAATCGGGACACAAATCCTGAAACTCCTGATAGGGCTTGTCCTGGCTCTCTTAATCAAAGAAGGGTTTTCCCTGATATTCGGAAGTTCCATCTTGGCAAAAATGACGGAATACTTTATACTTGTGTTATGGGTGATTGTTATTTACCCCTGTTTATTCCAAAAAGCGCTCAACCGGAATTAGAAAGGAGTCCCATATGCAGCAGATTATAGCCCGCTTTTTAAAGAAAGTGACCGAGGTTCTGGAATTTGTTATTTCTATTATATTGGCAGTCGGAATCGTCCTGCTCTGCTTCCGTATGATCGGGGCCATGAGCAACATTCCCAATCTGGAGGTATGGCCTAATTACGATGATTTGCTTGAGACCTGTTTTAACCTGATTATCGGCGTCGAGCTGATCCGCATGATGTATTACCATACGCCGGATACGGTATTCGAGGTTCTGCTTTTTGCCATTGCCCGCCAGATTATCACCGACCACTCCTCTATCTGGGGAAGTTTAGTCGGCGTCACCGCCATTGCGGTCTTATTCGCCACGCGTAAATATCTTTTCTGCGAATTTGACATCTCGGATGCAATCATCTTTCGGGCAAGCGCAAAGGTCAAATCCATCAACAGCCTGCTAAGCCTTGATATTCCCCATGAGCCAGGCGAGACGCTCATGGACGTGGTAAACCGCCAACTGGCAGAAAATGAGCAGGTTGCACGTATCGGCGCATGCGTCTACTTCCACGACTGCGGACTCCGAGTTGCCAAACTTCACAATGAAAAAATTTCGAGAATTGAGGTAATTCGTTCTATACATTAGTAATCAAACGTGATATACTACATATATCAGATAGATTACCAGTCGGACTAATAATTATCAGACTAATCTTTTTGAAATGCAATCGAAAAGGAGTTGGGCAGTATGAAGTTTATCATTATTGGAAAGAACATCGAGGTAACAGAGGGCTTGAGGGAGGCCGTAGAGAACAAGTTAGGCAAATTAGAGAGGTATTTCACCTCCGACACGGAGATTCACGTGACATTGAGCGTACAGAAAGGGCGTCAGAAGATTGAGGTGACGATTCCTGTCAAGGGCGACATCATCCGTTCGGAACAGGAAAGCAACGATATGTATGTCTCCATTGATCTTGTAGAGGAAGTAATCGAACGCCAGCTTAGAAAATATAAGAACAAGCTGATTGCCAGACACCAGGAGGGCGGTAATTTCAAGCATGAGTTCTACGAAGGGGATGAAGCCTCAGAGGATGATAACGAGATTAAGATCGTCCGCACCAAGAGATTCGGCTTCAAGCCTATGTATCCGGAGGATGCCTGCGTACAGATGGAGCTTTTGGGACATGACTTCTATGTATTCTGCAACGCGGAGACTGACGAGGTCAATGTTGTATACCGCAGGAAGAACGGCTCGTTCGGACTGATTGAGCCGGAATTTTCATAAGTGTATGCCAGGAGATGCCGCATTGCTGCGGCATCTTTTTTGCCTTTAGATACTATACTATCTGCATTTTCCCGTCAATCTCTGCCAGATAACAAAAATCCCCCTCCTCAAGCACAGCCTGTCCGTTCGTTCCCTCCGTAATCTCTGCCTTTACTGCGTCCGCCTCTTTCTGAGGAGTCAAAACCACCATTTCCACCTTATCTGTATAGACCGTATCCAAAACAGTAATCCCCCGCTGTCCCAGGATATACTGAATCTTCCCCAGGCCCGTATAATCCGTCGCAATATGAAGCTTAAGCCCTGGGAGCTTGCTTATAACCAGCGACGCGGCAAGCCCCGCCTTCGCCGCAGCCCCGTATGCCCGAACCAATCCTCCGGTTCCTAAAAGCGTGCCTCCAAAATACCTGGTCACTATGATTAGAGTGTTGCTAAGCCCTTCCCCTGTCAAAACCTCCAGAATCGGCTTCCCCGCCGTCCCGTTCGGCTCTCCGTCGTCGCTGAACCGCTTAAGCTCTCCCCTCTCTCCGATTACATATGCAAAACAATTGTGCCTGGCATCCCAATACTTTTTACGGGCTGCTTCGAGCAACTCCAATACCTCCTCCTCTGACGCTACTGGCGCTACGTTTGCAATAAATCTTGACTTCTTTTCAGTAATTTCCCCTTCTCCGCCTCTATATACAGTCTTATATTCCGGTAACATTCTTCCTCATCCTTTCCATACTGTTACATTCTTATATACTACTATAACGAATTTCTTAAGATTTTCCTACTGAAATATGAAGTTTTCATTTTTTTCTTTATTTCGCCAGATTTGTTTGTTATAATAACGTGGTATAAAGGAGGCTTAACATATGAACTATGGTAAGAAAAAAGCTTCACAAAAGCAAAAAAAGATAACGTCCAAGTCCACTATGCAGGGGAAGCGGATTGGTGTACGGCTTTTTAAAGCATTTCTTCTCTGCCTGATTGTGGTGGCAGTCGCCGGAGTCGCCGGAGTCGGCGTATTTGCCAAGAAGATTATTGACAACAGCCCTGAGATTACCCCCGACGACGTCAAGCCTAAGGGGTTCACCTCCATTGTGCTTGCAGACGACGGTACGACTGAGACTGCGCGTTTCGTAAAATCCGGCGCTAACCGTACCTCAAAGCCCATAAGCGAGATTCCTGAAAACCTCCAGCACGCCTTTGTTGCAGTCGAGGACGAGCGTTTTTATGACCACAATGGAATCGACCTTCAGGGAATTATCCGTGCCGGAGTGATCGGACTCACCTCCGGAGACTTCTCCCAGGGCGCCAGTACGCTGACACAGCAGTTGATTAAGAACAACGTCTTTCCGGATTTCGTGAATGAGGACACCTTCTACGACAGGCTTGAGCGTAAGCTTCAGGAACAGTTCCTTGCAGTCCAGATCGAAAAGCAGATGGATAAGGATGCCATCATGGAGAGCTATCTGAATACCATCAATCTGGGCCAGAATTGTCTGGGTGTACAAGCTGCCGCCAAGCGGTATTTCGGCAAAGAGGTGAACGACCTGACCCTCTCCGAATGTGCCGTCATCGCCGGCATTACACAGAGTCCTTCAAGGCTGAATCCCATCACCAATCCGGAGGAGAACGCCAAACGAAGGAAAAAGGTTCTGGACGATATGTTAGAGCAGGGATATATTGACCAGGCTGCCCATGACGAAGCCATGGCGGATGACGTCTATGCCAGAATACAGACTGTCAACAGCGTTACCAACGACAACAGCCCTTACAGCTATTTTGTGGATGCCCTTGTCTTACAGGTAATTGACGATCTGATGGGACAGCTCGGATATACCGAGACACAGGCTTACAATGCGGTATACAGCGGAGGCTTGAGTATTTACTCCACCCAAAGCCTGATGATGCAGCAGATCTGCGACGAGGAGGCCAATAATGACGCCAACTATCCGAACCTTAAGGAATATGGTCTGGACTGCGCCATCACCGTGACCCGTGCCGACGGAACCGTGGAGAATTACAGCTCAGGACACATTAAGCAGTATGTAAAGAATACACGGGGAGACCCGCAGGGCCTTGTCTACTCCAGCGAGGAGGCGGCACGCGCCATGGTTGAAGAATGGAAATCAACCATTGCCAGGGAAGGGGACACCTATGATGAGAATATCAATATCACGCCGCAGCCCCAGGCTTCCATAACCATTATTGACCAGAATACAGGCCAGATTAAGGCAATGGTGGGCGGACGCGGCGCGAAGGCAACCAGCCTTGGATTGAACCGAGCTTACCAGGGGTCAAAGAGACAGCCTGGCTCATGCTTCAAGATTCTTGCCGCCTACGGTCCTGGTATGGATTCCTGCGGGAAGACCCTTGCCACTGTCATTAAGGACGAGCCCTACACCTTGCGGAACGGAAAGGTCTTAAGGAATGCCAACGGACGTTACGGCGGGGACACCACCATCCGCAAAGCGATTACCTGGTCCAACAACGTGTGTGCGGTTAAGTTAAGCGATGAGATTACACAGCAGTTAGGTTTTGAATACTGCGAGAAGTTTGGTATCTCTACTCTGGTTAAGAGCAAGACGACAGAGGCCGGCGTGTTCAGCGACCTGGACAACCAGACCCTTGCACTCGGAGGCTTGACAGACGGCGTCTACAATTACGAGATCTGCTCCGCTTACGCGTCAATCGCTAACGGTGGTGTTTATAACTCGCCTACCTTATACACTAAGATATTGGACCATGACGGCAACGTGCTGTTAGAGGGAACCGGCGAGACCCGTACCGTAATCAAGGACAGTACAGCGGCCCTTCTTACCAGCGCCATGCAAGATGTAGTGAACAGCGGTACAGGCTCACGGGCACAGCTCCCCAACATGCCGGTTGCAGGCAAGACGGGTACTACAAGCGACAACAAGGATATCTGGTTCTGTGCATTTACACCATACTATACCTGTGCTGTCTGGAGTGGATATGACGATAACAAGGAATTGAACAATACGGTATTCCACTTGCAGCTCTGGAAAAGCATTATGAGCAGGATTCATGCACCCCTGGAGAGAAAGGAATTCACCATGCCTCCATCGGTAGAACAGAAGACCGTGTGCTCAATCAGCGGTATGCTTGCCATACCCGGAAGCTGTCCGGGAATTACTGAATATTTTGCTACGGACATCCTTCCCACGGAACGCTGTACCGGACATGGATACAGTTATGACGAGAGCGAGGAGGGCGAGGAGGAAGGCGGGGAAGACACAACAACAGAGCCTGGTACATCAATGTTCCCGGATATGGTGAATCCGGATACACCGTCAGATACGACGCAGACACCGGATCCGCCGGTGACCATAGATCCTCCAATCGATGAACCCGTAGTACCGGATACATCCGAATGATAAAAAAGAGTTTGTTATAATAAAAAAACAAGATATGGTAGAATCTGATTTTCAGAAAATGCCATATCTTGTATTTTTTTAATTTAATAAAATGTTTACAGGATTAACTTTGCCGCGCCGCAGATTCCTGCGTCATTTCCCAACTCTGCCAGGACAAACTTCGTCTCTTTGTTGGCAAAAAAGGCTTTCTCCATGAAATACTTCTCAATATATCCAAGGAGGATATCTCCCGCCTTGGACACACCGCCCCCAATAACAATCACAGCCGGGTCTGTCACCGCCGCAAGGTTCGCCATGGCATGCCCCAGATAAGAGCCGAATTCCTCCACAATCTCCTCAGACAGCTTATCCCCTTCTTTCAGCGCATCGAACACCGCTTTTGCGTCTACCTTCTCTACGCTTCGAAGGGCGGAAGGCGCATCATCTTTTTCAAGCCGTTTCTTCGCAAGGCGGGCAATTCCCGTTGCCGACGCATACTGCTCTAAGCAGCCCTGCTTCCCGCACCCGCAGCTATCCGTCTCCTCATAGTTCACACAGAGATGTCCAATCTCACCGCCTGCGCCGTGGGCGCCTATCAACGGCTGACCGTTCACGATCACACCGCCTCCCACACCGGTTCCAAGGGTTACCATAATCATATTCTTGTTGCCTTTGCCCGCGCCTAACCACATCTCTCCAAGAGCCGCCATATTGGCGTCATTGCCTGCCGCTACCTTCATGCCGGTCAATTCTTCCATCTCTTTGCTCACTTCTTTATAACCCCATCCCAGGTTCGCCGTATTCTGCACGACTCCCTCCTCGTCAACGGGCGCCGGAATTCCGATTCCGATTCCTGTCATCTGGGATATGGTAAGCTCTTTTTCCTCCATCTTTTTTTTCAAGGCTTCTGCAATATCTGGAAGGACGGCTTCCCCTCTATTCTCGGTACGGGTCTTTATCTCCCACTTATCCAACAACTCTCCATCTGTCTGAAAGAGTCCGAGCTTAACCGTAGTCCCCCCAATATCAACGCCAAAACAATACTTCATTCTCATTAACCTCTCTTTCTATTTTTTCGTTAGATTCTGCTGTACACGCTTATACAATTCCTGCGCCGCATTATAGCCCATCTTCTTCTGCCTGTAATTAATTGCCGCCGTCTCTACAATGATTGCCAGATTCCGTCCCGGACGGATGGGAAGCTGATGGCACACGATCTTATTACCCAGAAACTCCGTGTACTCCTCCTCCATACCGAGCCTGTCATACTTCTTCTCCTTGTCCCAGTCCTCCAATGTAATAACCAAATCAATGTTCTGCGTCTCCCGCACACTCTGGACACCGTAAAGGGTCTTGACATCCACAATGCCTATTCCCCTCAATTCTATAAAATGTCTCGTAATATCCGGCGCTGTTCCTACAAGCGTCGCGTCGCTGACCTTGCGAATTTCCACCACATCATCGCTGACCAGACGGTGTCCCCTCTTGATTAACTCCAGGGCAGCCTCGCTCTTTCCAATCCCACTCTCACCCATAATCAAAACTCCAACGCCATAGACATCCACCAGGACTCCATGGATAGAGATGCAGGGCGCCAGCTCAACATTCAGCCACCGGATAATCTCAGCCGTAAACTGGGCGGTCTTCTTCTCTGTATTAAAGACCGGAATATTCGCCGCCTCCGCCATCTCAAGCAGCATCTCCTCCGGTTTCAGACTCCTTGAGAAAACGATACACGGAATCGGATAGGACAATAACTGCGTGTAAATCTCCCGCTTATGCTCCTCATCCATCTTTTCCAGAAATGTATACTCCACATATCCGATCAGTTGTACCCGATCAGAATCAAAATGTTCAAAATATCCTGTAAGCTGCAGCGCCGGACGGTTAATGTCCGGAATCTCGATGGTCTTATCCCCGATATCCACATTGGGAGTAAGATTCTTAAGATCCATCTTCTCCACAACCTTTTTTAACTCAACTCTACCTGCCATATTCTTCTCCTTTCCTTGTTAAGATTATATCACATCAATGAAAAAAGTCATAGACATCATGTGCAGATTTTTCATTCATTGACGGAAGCTCCTTCAACTGCTCTACCGTAGCATTCCTTATGGCGTCAATATTCTCGAAATGGCGCATCAAATCCTTACGCCTCGCGGGACCTACCCCCGGAATATCGTCCAAAATAGAATGTACCTGGTTCTTTCCCCGTAGCTGCCGGTGAAAGGTAATGGCAAATCTATGGGCTTCATCCTGAATCCTGGTAATCAGCCGAAAGCTCTCGGAATTCTTATCAATGTCTATTTCTTCATTCTGATAGTACAAGCCCCTGGTACGATGATTGTCGTCCTTTACCATGCCGCATACAGGGATGTCCAGTTGAAGCTTCTCAAGCACCTTAAGAGCCACATTCACCTGCCCCTTTCCTCCGTCCATGAGAAGCAGATCCGGAAATGCGGTAAATCCCCCCATATCCCTGCCTTCCTCCTGCTCACGCATCCCATGCTCGAAGCGGCGGGTCAGCACCTCCTCCATACTGGCGTAGTCATCCGCCCCCTGAACTCCCTTAATCTTAAACTTACGGTAATCATTGCGCTTCGGCTTCCCTCTCTCATAGACCACCATAGAGCCCACTGAGGCAAAACCGCTGGTGTTGGATATATCAAACGCCTCCATCCGCACAATCCCCCGAAGCCCTAACATTTTTTCAAGCTCTTTTACCGCGCCAATAGTCCTGCCCTCCTCACGCTTTAGACGTTCCTTGTCTGTGCTTAGTACCAGCGCAGCATTTTTCCTCGCCAGCTCTACCAGCTTCTCCTTTGTCCCCTTCTTGGGAATCCGCAAATGTACCCTGTGTCCCCGCCTTTTGGTAAGCCACTCCTCAATGACCTGCATATCCTCCACCGCCTCCGGCAGCATCAGCTCTGCAGGAATATAAGGCGTTCCCGCATAAAACTGTTTGATAAAACTGGACAGAATCTCGCTCTCCTTCTCACCTTTTACAATCTTAAGATAAAAGTGATCCCTTCCAATGAGCCGTCCGCCCCGAATGAAGAATACCTGGACAACTGCATCCTCCTCCTCGACTGCTGCCGCAAGGATGTCCCTGTCATCTCCCGCCGTATCCGTGATCTTCTGCTTCTGGGCAATCTTCCGGACACTGGTAAGCAGCTCGCGGTACTCGATGGCCTTCTCAAATTCCATGGCCTCCGACGCCTCCTGCATCTTCCTTTCCAGCTCTTTTAAGATTACATCATAATTTCCATTCAAAAAATGAACCACCTCATGAATGGACTCTCGGTAATCCTCCTTTGAAATATATCCCTGACAGGGCGCCTTGCACTGATGGATATGGTAGTTCAGGCATGGCCTCTCCTTTCCGATATCCTTAGGCAGCCTCCTGTTGCAGCTTCGGATGTGGTAAAGCTTGCGAATCAGCTCTATGGTGTCCTTCACAGCCCCCGCGCTGGTGTAAGGGCCAAAATATCTGGCCTTGTCCTTCACCATCTGCCTTGCCAGCATCACCCTGGGAAACGGTTCGTCCACCGTCACCTTGATAAAGGGATAGCTCTTATCATCCATCAGCATGGTGTTGTACTTGGGGCGGTGCTCTTTGATAAGATTGCACTCCAGCACCAACGCCTCTAGCTCGGAATCCGTGACGATATACTCGAAACGGACAATATGGGTCACCATCTGTTCAATCTTGGCGCCCTTATTGCGGCTGCTCTGAAAATACTGGCGGACACGGTTTTTCAAACTAATCGCCTTTCCCACATAGATGATTTCATCCTTCTCGTCATGCATAATATACACGCCAGGCTTGCCTGGCAGCTTCTTTAATTCTTCTTGAATATCAAACATAAGGACTCCTTATTTCAATAAAAGTTTTTCACGCATAAAAGCCCGGAATGATAAGATTCCGGGACTTTTCTATTAGGTTTTATCGATTTATACCGGATTCATGGCAATCCGTTCTTCTGTCTTTTCTTTCTTTTCCTCCGGATCGATTCCTTCTACTTCGTGGAAAATCTCCATGAATTCCTTTCCGGTGATGGTTTCCTTCTCAATCAAGAACGCGGCAATCTTATCCAATGCCTTCCTGTGCCCCGAAAGCAGTTTCTTAGCCGCCTCATAGGAATCCCTAAGAAGCTTCATCACTTCCTTGTCAATCTCAGAAGCCGTCTTCTGTCCGCAGTTGGAAACTGCCCTTCCGTCCAGATAGCGGTTCTGAATGGATTCCAGGCCAATCAGCCCAAACTTCTCGCTCATACCATACTGAGTCACCATTGCACGCGCCACTTTGGTAGCTTTCTCAATGTCATTGGAGGCGCCTGTGGTCACGGTGTCAAACACAATCTCCTCCGCAGCCCGCCCTGCCAATAAGCCTACCAGCATTGCGTCTAACTCCTTCTTGGTATTCAAAAACTTTTCTTCCTCCGGAGTCTGCATCACATATCCCAAAGCGCCCATGGTCCGCGGCACAATGGTAATCTTCTGCACCGGCTCCGAATTTTTTTGCAGAGCACTGATCAGGGCATGCCCCACTTCATGATAGGATACTATCTTGCGCTCTTCCTTGCTCATAATGCGGTCCTTCTTTTCCTTGCCCACCAGAACCTGCTCCACTGCATCGAACAAATCCTTTTGTGTCACATACTCCCTGCCATGCTGCACCGCATTGATTGCTGCCTCATTGATCATATTGGCAAGATCTGCTCCCACTGCTCCACTGGTTGCAAGTGCAATGGCATCTAAATCCACGCTTTCGTCCAGATGTACATCCTTGGCATGGACCTTTAGGATCTCTACCCTACCCTTTAAATCCGGTTTGTCCACAATAATCCTTCTATCAAAACGTCCCGGACGCAAAAGAGCTTTGTCCAGAATCTCCGGACGATTGGTTGCCCCAAGCACCAAAATACCCTTGGAAGTATCGAAACCATCCATCTCTGACAAAAGCTGATTTAAGGTTTGCTCCCTCTCTTCGTTCCCGCCACCGTATTTATTGTCACGGCTGCGCCCAATAGCATCTATCTCATCAATAAAGATAATACAGGGTGCATTCTTGGTTGCATCCTTAAACAAATCTCTGACACGTGACGCACCTACACCTACATACAATTCTATAAAATCAGAACCCGACAAAGAGAAAAACGGGACCTTAGCCTCACCTGCCACCGCCTTGGCAAGCAGCGTCTTAC
>ERZ808041.1026-NODE-1026-length-13124-cov-4.010654_pt1 | contig 13124 bp, 13 predicted proteins | sample MGYA00380192_ERZ808041 | MGnify/ENA primary metagenome ERZ808041 (study PRJEB31490, sample SAMN06133412) | mouse gut metagenome | isolation source: Z1_1 | host: mice | place: China: Chengdu | collected 2015-05 ... | reverse complement strand
TAAATGCGGATCAACAATCTCGTGTGAGTCAGTGGCTGGTGGAGTATACGCAGCAGAAGTTGTCGCTGGCGTCGTAAGGATGATGCCCGGTTGTGAAGTGCAACCGGGCTATTTGGATTCCTTAGACTATTCATTGTAAATAATTGAATAACGGCCCCTGAGCTAAAATCGCCAAACTTAAGCACGTTACCCAATCGCCCCACTTCTTCCTCTGGTTTCTATTTTTTCTGCACCAATGGCAATAATATCCCAATGCAAAACCAAGCTGTGCACTAATCGGGCCGACAAAATCAGTCCAAGGCTGCGGCCAAAAAGGGGAAAAATTCAGGGGAAGCCAGACAAACGTCAGAAAGAAATTTCGGATATTTTCCAGCAACGCTGATTTCTCTGGAGAAATATAAAGAATGAAATTCGAGAGAATTAACCAGAAATAGACCGGCGAAAAGACCAGCCAGCAATGCAGTCTGTTTTTTAATTCAGGAGGCGTTCTGCGGGAGAATTGCCAACCGATGCCAGCCATTACACTGAAAAAAAGTGCATATTCAACCATTAACTCAAGTTGTAATTCCTGAAGAGAAATACGCACAACCAGGAGCGGAAAGGAGAATATTATTTCTGCCAGAAAAGTTAACGTGAATATAAGTACGGCTAAGACAATAACCGTCGGCCATACCAATAATGGCACGATAACAAAACCGAGAATTACAGGGGGAATATAAAGCCGGAATTTAATCATTTTTATTTTCCTGGTGATTCGGATGATGCGTCATACATCGCGCATAAACACTCATCAATTATCCAGTCATCTTCCCAGACCTGATATTCTGTCATTGGTTCGGGCTGTTTTAGCGGGTTCTCAATCGCTTGCCGCGCTCTTTCTTTCAGTAAAGGATGATTATTTCTAGCCCAGGCATTGATTTGGGTGGTAATGACGTTATCGATATCGTCCTGGTTATCTCTGATATAATCCTCACAATATCTGTTCAATAAACAGGCAAGAGAAACGGTCGACCAAAAGCCGGGAACTGAATTAATGGCATCCAGCAATGGCGCAAGAGCGATATCGGCACGGAAAAACATTTCCAGCATATACTGTAATTCGACAGCTTCATCGCCGGATACCCAATCAGTCATATACTGGCAGGCAAATCGTTGCAAAATTTTCCATTCATCCTCACGCCAATTTTCTTTACTGGCAAGGTTTATACGCCGTAGAGAAAATACTTCGTGAATATTGTCAAACTGCCCCTGTGCAACAAATTCCAGTAAACGCGGCAGAAAATAGCGGACCTCATCGCTATTTTGCGGATCAGGCCCTGGGCTACTATTCCATGCATTGATTAAGGAATACGAGATCGCTCGTAACGATGTACTCCGTAATACCTTTTGTTCCTGCTGACTCAGGCAATATTCACAACAAACCACAAATTTCTGCGGCACCGGATAACGACGAAAAATATGATAAATCTGCTCAATTAATGCCTGCATGGCGGGGCTGGGTTGCATAATTACCCCCTCGCCCGCTGATCGCGTGTAAACGGTTGATAAACAAAACGAGCATTCGCCACGTTCAGGCGAATAATGGCACTACGAGAGAGGGAAAAGCTGGGGCGAATGCAACTATTGCAGTCTCGACAGCTTTCTTCAGCGCAATTTTCCACTGTGTAATAACGAGCGTAGAGTTTCAGTTCCGCTTGCTTATCACGAAATCCGCGTAAACTGTTATCGTTATGAAATTTCCAGGCATCTTTAAAGACCTGAAAAATGTAGATATCCTCAATCCAGGACTCACATTTTTTAAGCGGGCGCTTTGCTATGATCACCCGCTCATCCGGGTTTAGCATCGCCGTAAATTGAACGGTGAGGTCATTTGTCGTGTTCAGATCACATTGAACATCTGGTACATCACTGATATAGGGGTCAAATCCAAAGTCAGCACCACAGGCACAAAGACGGCTAATGGTGGCGGTATCGAGGGAAAATCCCGGCCATACATTGCTGGACGTTAAGCCAATATTTAATGTGACATTATATCGAAGCAATCCCTCAAGACCGTCAGCACCGACGAACTTTTCCCCTTCATCCAGGGCCTGGTTAATGAGTTGCTGAACAATGCCTTCATCCCAGTATGCCGATTTGCAGTTGGCAATCGTAATATCTACGCCCGTGAAGGGATCAGTACCAGCAAGGCTTGCAAATAATGTATCAACTAATTCCATTTGGTTGTCCTTTATTATTAACTGACAGTTAAATCTTTTTCTATTATACATTTCATATATACCAGGTCACCTTTACCCTTTCGTTCTTGTCCAGATGATTTGTTCATCATCACCTATAGTAACTTTATTAATATCTGCTGGCACTATTACACTATAAGAAATGTGACTGGAACTTCCTTTATCCGCAAACATAGGCAAAGACAAATAAATATGAATATTTATTGTTGAGTCTTTTGTTCTGAATTGCTCTATCTTCCTGACAACCAATGCACTATTACCATGACTTGCGGATACTGTGACTAATACTGAATTGTTACCAATATTATCTTCATACACGGATAAATTATAGAGATCTTTTTTCTCCAGTGATGTGTCAATAACAGAACACCCCGGAACAGATAAAATCAGGATAATAGAAAATAATCGCTTTAGTATAATTTTTATGTATCTTTATTGAGTAACATTAATATTAACAGAGTCGTTTAACATTGATTTCTCCCTGTTGCCATCATCACTCCAGTCCATTGTTTTATTGATGTTATAATCAGGATAAACAGCGTATGGTGTTGAAACATTTAGCCTGTCCTCAAACGGACTTTTCACACTCGCTCTCAATAAAACGGAAATTGATGGACCTCTTATCTGGTTCTCTATATCCGGACAACGAAAAGCATAATATTGGCACAAGTCAAAATTATTCTCTGGGAAATACGCGGATAGATTAATTCCAGGATTAATTTGCTCTCTTTCACAAACTAAAGTGTAGTGTTGGAAAAGTGGTGACATATTCATGTATGCCGCATAACTCTCAGGAAAAAAGAGTAAGCAACTGCTGATAAGCAATAATTTCTTGATACCCATACCTACACCTGGCTACTTTATTATCTCACATCTGATAAAGTTTTATACAGCGGCACATATCCCACATCTTGTACTAATTGTTGACCCTGTGGAGTCAGAAACCAGTCAACAAACTTCTTCGCCTGCGGTGTAGATTTATCGCGAGTAACCATATAGGCATCAACAATATATGGATACGTTCCGTTGCGAATATTTTCAGATGAAGGTGTAATACCATTAACTGCCAATAGTTTAATATCCTTAAGCAAGTTCTTATTCATTTGGGTAGCATAATAACGAAAAGTATATCCTATAGAATTTTGAGTATTTTGATAAGCAGCCACTTTATGAATAACACCAGCCATCACACTGATTTCCGTTGATTTTTCTAAAGGCAGCATTTTTTTACCTTTCATCACTACCGCCTGCATAATCGTCTGGCTGCCGGAATCTTCCGGACGTTGCCATATCTGAATGCTTTGGTCACTACCGCCAATCTGACTCCAGCGTGTAATTTTTCCACTAAAAATATCCTGAACCTGTTGTTCACTTAAAGAACCAACCGGATTATTAGCATTCACAATAAATACAAAAGCCTCTCTGGCGAAAGGCGTATAAGTCAATTTTATGTCCGCGTTTGCAGCCTGTTTCTTTTGCCCATCAGACGGTTGCGCGACAAAGATAACATCGGCCTTATAATTGATCAGTTTATCATAGGCAACAGGTGTGCGAGTCTGTAACAGATTATCATACAAACGGGATTTCTCTACAACTTGTCGATGTGCCGAAGAATATAATGGATATAACGCAGTAGCCCCCGCCACTGTCAACCACGTCGCTTCCTTTTCGGGAATTTGTAATACGGGTTTCCCCTGTATTTTTGTAATACTATAATTCTGTTCTTCTTTTATACTATCAGGACCATCCTGATGACTGACACACCCGGATATAATAAATAATAATGTTGTCAGGAATAATAAAGAAAAAAATTGAAACATACTAATTTTGCATATTAATGTTTTCATTTTTCAAAATTCTTTTTAACAGTGTTCATAATTGAGTACAAAGGCACATACCCCACATCCTGCACCAGTTGTTGACCTTGCGGACTTAAAAACCAGTCGACAAATTGCTGAGTTTCCGCCGTAGGGTTTTCGCGTGTCACCATATAGCCATTAATTGTATAGGGATACGTATCATTGCGAATATTATCTATGGTTGGCGAAACACCATTTATTGCCAGTAGTTTTATGTTTTTATCAGCATTCATTACCGTGGCATAATAACGAAACGTATATCCAATAGCACTTGATGTATTTTGATAATCAGCGACTCTTCGGATCACTCCGCCCATTCCTGTAGCCATTTCTGTTTCTTTTGCAGGCAGCATGGGAGTGTTTTTCATTACTTTTCCTAACATTACTGTTTGACTACCTGAGTCTTCCGGGCGCTGCCAAATTTGTATATCTTCATTGTTACCACCTACATCCTTCCAGCGAGTTATTTTTCCACTAAAAATATCACAGACCTGATTTTCAGTAAGTGAATTCACAGGGTTATCTGCATTAACGATAAAGACAAATGCCTCTTTAGCAAAAGGGGTATAATTTAATTTTACGCTTGCTGCTTCTGCATTTTGTTGTTGTTTTTTTGAGGGCATTGCAACAAAAATGAGATCGGCTTTATTTTCAATAAGTCTGTTATAAGCCTCAGGTGTGCGTGAAACTTTCAAACAGCAATGATTAATATTTTCCCTTGTGTTAGTTTCGGGAAATTCATTTAATGCATAAAATGCAGAAGCATAAAGTGGATAAAGTGCTGTGGCACCATCAAGTCGTGGGCGTTCTACTTTATATTGAAATGGCACATTTCCACGTAACGGTGTGAGTTTCTTATTGACGCTATTAGGGTGATAATCTGCATATATGTTGAAAGTTTCTGTGACACTTCGCTCTTTGGTTTCATATGCATATTTATCAGCACGTAATTTCGCTTGCCATGTGGCAATTAGGGCAAGAATAAACGTCACAAGAGAGATGATATTACGACCATACTGAGCATCGCCAGGGAATATATTCTTTCGCTGCGATATATAATATCCGAGTGTAAAAATAACTTGCGAACCCACAGGGATAATCAACATCCCCCAATACCATCCTGAAATAATAAATCCAATATTTAACCCCCACCAGGGTAAAGCCCAGAAAAGGAGATTTGCATAACCTTCACCACGGAAACTGAATTGAGCATTTTGTACAATCATTATCCATGCAATCAGCACCAGTAAAGCTGGTAGCAACATCAGGCAATAACGTAAAGAGGAGTTAAGTTCCGGCCTGGTACACCGTTTCCCCCATACGGCACCTTCAATAAACATTGCCAGGGCACCCAGGGAAAGCCCTCCATAGAGCTGTAAGTTTTGCCCTAATGTACCTAACGTATAATTTAGTGAATCACAGATAAATTCCGTCAGACCAAGAAGCATTAGTACGACTAATGCTACCAAATGGGTCATGATGGGAATAGCGATAAAAGCCAGTACAAACGAAGTAAAAATCCATTTATTGTTTTTCATATTCCATCTCATTTAACTTCACAAAAAAAACTTGCTGCTACATTGCACAATACACCTGTAACAGTAAAGTTTTAGCAGTTAACCCAGGCTGGTAACCTGATTACCATATATCTAATGGTTTTATTTTGTACCGACTATCACATATCACTGGTATTCCACCCTCAAAACAGCCAGAGCGTTATAATGGCCCGCAGCAGGTAGTCGCCCAGTGGTGCTGACGGGGAGAGACAGAAAAGTCACGTCTGCCGTCTGAGCTGACTCTGCCCGGTTTTCAACTAATTTAAATGGCACACCAACATGGGCAGCCAGTGCATTCAAGTCTACGGATTCCTGTTGGCTATCCATAATCATAATTCCAACGTCTGGGTTATCCTCCGCCTGAATAATACTTTGCCGACCATTAATGTCTCTCGTTGATGAAATATTGCCATCAAAAACTAGCGTCATTACGGCATCAATATCTTTATTCGTACAATTTATCGGAATAGTCGTTGCTACCGGAGAAACACCCGTTGGCTTCACTCCAGCCCCCGCCCGACTTAATTCACTGGCCCAAACATCTGGCATATTAACGGTAAAACTTGTACCCTCATTAATTGTGCAGCCTTGTGGAACCTCAATATTTAAGTTGCCAATATAAGCATTAAATACTGGAATTGGTCCATGCTCTGTTGGGAGCTGACTGACATACAAAGAAACCAGCAATACATTATTTATTGATATATCGGATATTATTTTTTTATCAAGTCTAATTTTTATATAACCTTCAGTACCTGACCCCCAACTCGATGGTTTACTTCTATCCAATGGATAATTAGTGCTATAATTGTCAAAAGGTACTGTCTTATCTGTCAGTGAGCCATTTTTATTATAGAGTTTTACATGTGTCGAGACAGATATTTCATGAGTTACAGGAATAAATATATCGCTCCCCTGATAATCACCTGACGCCCCCGACGGATCAATCCCAGACACACCAGAAAAATAAACTTCATAATCATCCAATGAATTACAGTAAGCCTTGTAAGTTCCTATTTTCCAGTTCTGTGAGGGTAGTACTTTTCCGGGTGAGTTATTATTAACATCTGAGATAGTGATAGTGCCAAAATTATAAGAAAACATCGCAGGAGTAGTATTATTACCTGGCGCACCAGGATAACAAAAAGCGCGATCCCGTCCCATATCTTCAGCATATACGATGTTATAGCAACTACAGATCGATAGAACAAACAATAAAATAATTTCTTTTATATGTCCACAAGAATAAGTAAGCATCATGCCTCCAAAGTTATCCATGTATTGCTACTGCACCCATTGCATTATTTTGAAAAACATTTAACTTTACGTTCCATTCAGGTAAGGCATTATTATAAAGATCCAATGTTTGCCAGCTAATCTCGCAATATCCTTGCCGCTGACACCAATTCTGTTGACGATGAGTAAATGGTGCGACCATGCCACCATTTATGCTTTTACCATCAATAGATAAATTATAGAGTGTCACATACCAGGGAGTCGGGTTAAAAATGGTGACAACTTCATTGTTTCGTGACCAGCGTAACTGTTGATAAGCTTCAAGTGCATTACCTGATAACTTCGCTGGGCGATAAAATATTTTCATCCGATTACGTACAGCTACCTGAAGTTGATTCTCGTTCTTAAGCTGTGAGTTTTGTTCCTGAGCAGGTAACGCTGCCACATTCAGTATAAATAAACTCTCACGATCTACAGGTAATGAAGCACCCATGCCATTAATTCTTATTTTGGTATTTTTATCTTGTTTAAGTACCAATAATGGTGGTGTGACAATAAATGCCTTATCTGGAAGTAAAGGCTGAGATTCCAGCGTCCCTTTTAACTGACGGCCATCATCAGGTGTCACGGAGATTTTAACCAGCATATCTTTACTGGCAGTATTTTTAAGCTCGACCGAAATTGATGACTGCTTTTCTGGGTAAACAAAACGAGTACCGCCAACAACAACTCCTGCTTGCGCATTTGTGCAACATATTAAAATGCATATCAGCACATTAATCATAAGTGACGATAAAGGAAACTGATGCATTCGCATCTCCTGGTTGTACATCATTTTTTATAGCTTTATAAGCAGCAAAGAAATGCAATGTATTATCTACCAATGGTGTAAGGGCAAAACTTGTACTCTTTATACCATTACTAATACTTTGTCTGTTGTTATCAAAAATAGCCAGTGCTAACCCATCGACTGAGCCATCTTCCAGTTTATACAGGGCCGCGTCTTCACTCACTGATGTTCCATCAAACGTGACATTGGCATTACTGACATCACTGCCACAACGGGTTAACTTTACAGAGAAGCCAATTTTTTCAGTAACATTCCCTGAATCTCTCACCATATAGCTGGGAACATCAGGCATGTTAACTGTGAAATTTTTAGATTCATCGGCAACAATACACGTCTTTGCCGTTATTATTCCTTCTATACGTACAACACCTGCATGCGTTATATCATCAGCAATGGATGGCATTGATATCACAGAAATTAACAGAGCAATTAAATTACAGTAGCGTGTCATATCAACCTCACTGATAGTCTATATCAAAGTACAACAGTGCGTTCGCCTGTCCCGCATGTACGTTTTGCTGAGTTGACTTATAGCGGAGTTTAAAGGTTAAACTGGCATCGCCATTATTATTTAAAATTAACTCTTTGAATCCTGACTCACTATTAATTGCTATAATTTTATCATTACTGTCTAAAATTTCGATGCCCACGCCAGTTGCACTATCGGCACTGGAAGTCAGGCGTAATAAAGTAGTATTTATAGCATCAGCATCCCCGGTAAACTGCACATTAGCACTTACTCCTGAACTATAAACAGTACTGGTTGTTGTAGGACACCCTTCCAGATTGATCGTAAATGTATGGCTGTCAGAAACGTCCCCTACATTCAAAAAATCATTGGCGTCATAAGTTCCCATATTTACTGGCTGATCTTTACTTCCAGCTGTAATGTCACAAGTTTTTGCTAATAATTGTCCTGTAAATGTAACTACTACGGTATCGTTAGCCAGTGCATCACATGAAATAACCATCATGGACAATGATGTAAAAATTAATAGAATAAATTTCTGTAATATATTCATTAGCGGCACTCCAGGTCTGCATAGCTAATAGCATTAGCTAGCTCGCTTTCTGGTAATTGATAGCTTGCCCGACATTGCTGATAAGAATTTTCTCCCCACTGTATATTTATTATGCCTTGTAAAGGCAAACCGGAGAGATATACCTGCCCACTGTCACCCACTATTCCTGTAATCTGAGTTGTCCCCTCAGTGGGTACACTGGCCGTCGCACCAAATGGAACTGATTTACTACGATAGCGAATATTAAATAAACCACGAATACCAACATGTGCATTAAACTCAGCACGAACTAAAGCACCTTTGCTAGGTATGACTTCCATAGTAGTAGCATCTAATTCTGTATGCATACTCATAGACATAGGGTCTAAAGAGATATTATTACGCCGATATTCCGTGGCATAAGGTACGACAGCATAGCCACGCCAGTCTGTTTTAACCCCTGTTCCGCGTTCCACATTAACATTATTTGCCCCTGGCGCTTTTATCAGTATATTTGTTTCACCTAACGGCTGACTTAGCGTGAAACCATTTTCGTGAATAACCATGGCACCACTTAAACCATAGTTAAATTGCTGGTTACCATTATTATCGTAGCTGTATCCAGAATTTAGTGAACCATATGTACCACGGTAATTTAAACCTACCGAGCCATTTTCGCCATTATTCTGGTTGGCAAAATTTTGTTGAACATTATAGTTGAGATTATGTTGTTCCAGCAGCGATCCAGATACTCCGACATACTGATTTACATGACCGCTATTATCCTGATTGTAACCATAAGTCGCTGTCATAGAATTTGTCACAGTACGCCCATCGACTGCTGGTGATAACCAATTACTGATCGGCAATGAGACATTTACGGATAAGATTCTGTCCGCATCTGAACCTGGTGACTTGCTATAATTATAAGCAATATTTAAATAAATCCCATGTACGCTCGTATTATAGCCAACCTGATACAAGGTATCTTTATTATTCGTATTCCAGTAAGTTTGTTGACTTGCCGCCAAATACATAGAGCCATATTCGCCCAATGGTTGCGATATATTTGCCTGAAACTTTCCTCTTTTGTTATAACGTAAATTATAAAAATCATTCCAGTTATAAACATAGTCTTTTTCATTAAGGGTATCTGGATCGATAACCGTACCCGACATTTTTTTGTATGTGGTATCACTCAACGAATAAAATCCCTCCGTCGAATAGCGATAACCAATAATCTGAAACGCCGTACCTGTTTGTACTAACGATTTTGAGTATAGAAAACGGTACGATTGCCCTTGATGTTTACTGCCATCGGCAAGCGTGCTATTGGCTTGCGTTAAATCAAATGACGTCGCACCAAACATACCAAGGTTGAACCCAAGTCCTAGTGCTATTGCCCGATAATTATTTGAGTATTGCATCCCTCCGTAGGCGGTAATATCCCAGGGTAACCCCCAAATCAAATCTCCTTGAAAGATATTTGGATTGTTTTGATTATAGCTATTACTACGATATTTACCGACCGTCGCGGAATATTTAATATGTCCTTCGCGTTGAAGGATGGGAACAGCGGCGTAAGGAATGGTATAGATAGTTTCGGAATTATCAGACTCTTTGATCGTAACTTCCAAATCCCCAGCGGAAGACGTAGGGTTCAGATCATTGATTTCAAAAGGTCCGGGAGGTGTATATGTCTGATAAATAACATAGCCATTTTGTTTAATCGTTACCTGAGCATTACTTTTAGCAATACCGCGCACAGTGGGGGCAAAACCACTTTGGCTATCGGGTAGCATGTTTTCATCGGATTCAAGTTTAGCACCACGAATACCCACGCTGTCGAAAACATCCGATGAAGACCAGGTATCACCTAGTGTTAATTCACTTTTAAAAGGAATAATTACTCGTTGTAACGTACTACTCACATGTGCAATTTTACCCGGTGAATTACCTGAATGACTCCATGTAGAATAATCACGAAAACGCCACGCCCCTAAATTTAAACCTGAACGGAGATTTAAATAATAACTATCAGACGCATAGTCTCCACGATCACTGTTGCCAGAAAAATCATAATTAATAAGAATGGCCGGGATACCATTATCCCATTCCTCAGGTGGAATATAACCACGGGCTTCATGCTTTAATATTGCCTGCGGAAAGGTCAGTTTGAGTCGTTGCGCATCCAGTTCAGGAGTATATTGAACTTCTGCAAACCATATACGTAAATCGAGACAATTATTCCCCTCTGCTTGCGCCTGCTCCGGCAATGCACTTTTGTTAATTCCTAAAGTAACTAACTCATCGAGCGAAAAACAGGGGATCAACTGATTCTGCTCATCAGCGTTGAAAGTCACCTTACGTGATGTCAAAGGCGCATCATTGACCCATATTTCAACCTCATAGCTACCAGGAAGATACGTCATCCCTTTCTCAAAACGAGATAAATCAGCAACAGCTTCGGTATCACCCGACAGGAATGCAGGGTTAAAGCGCATACCCGCCACTGAACACGTAGGCAAAAGTGTCAGTAGAAGCAGCATACACCGCCTCATCTGCTTGTGCCTTGCCATCCCGTGTTCGAGTTTTCTGAGCTTTAGGTTCATATCCCTGACCTGAGTTACTTTAACGTTTTATCTTCCAGGTTTATTGCATCGTTCCCTTTTGCCTGGCCGTCGTAGCACCGTAATCATTAATTGTTTGATACGTAATTTCCCCCGCTAACGTCACCGGTGAAGTTACTGTGATGTCACTTTTCGGGGGAACAAACGTATTAGGTAATTTTGTCCCTTGCACCCTGATTCCAGTCACCGTCAGATAATAGGGAGAAGGGTTAATGATTTTCAGTTGTTTACCTTCGTATTTAAATTGCAGCATATCCCGCGCTTTACCAGCCTGGACAGGTAAATTTATTGGACGGTAAAATAATTTAATTCTGTTTTGTAACGCCAGTTGTAACGTGTTTTTCTGGGTATTCTTCTCATCCGTTGGCGGAATCGCTTTCACATTCATCCAGAATAATGTTTCACGATCAGTCGGTAACTGTGATTTACCAATAAACATTATCCTCAATGATGCTTCTTTTCGCGTTGGCAACATAAATAAAGGAGGCGTAACCACAAAATCCTGACTTTTTTTACTGCTTTGATTGTCATCAACCCATGACTGGATTAAATAGCTGGTGTTAGCCCCACCATTCTGCACATTTAATGTAATTTGCTGACTGTCAGATGGATAAATCAGACGCGTGGAGCCGAGGCCGAAACCACCCGCAGCAATAGAGTTGACAGATATGGCAGACAGTAAAAATAGAGCACCGACCCTTATGACATATTGAGCATTCAGCAAAGAATTAATGTTTCTATTCGTAAAACATTTATTTTTTGAAATCCATCTCATACTGCATCCTTGTAGATGAAACTAATTTTAATTACTGATACGTGTCTATTTATTATAATTCAACACGTAATATTAATTTCAGGCTACAAATAACTGTAACCTGAAATTTTCTTGCGTAATTATTCGTACAGCACGACGAAACTTGCCGTAGATTTAACCAGACCGGGTGCAACGGTATTACCGTTCTGCGCATAGCCCGCAGTAAATGCCGCAGTAAAATCATGTTTGACTGCATCGCCGGGAATCACGTAAGCCGCCGAAGAACCACTACCCTGAGGAGTTTGTGTATTCAGTTTAATCAGACCATCAGCTGTCGTGTTTTTAGAATAAATACGAATCCCTACACCTGTTGCACCTGCTTCGCCATTACCATCAGCATCAGTGTCTCCTTCAACTTCATTGGCAAGCGTCTGATTAGCACTGTCTGCTACGCCAGTAAAACGAAATTCAATGTTTTGACTGTCCGTATTGCTACAATCGGTCAGTTTAATGTTGAAGTCAGTCTGGTTACTGGCTCCCGTTGCCTCGGTATCAATGCCTGTGAAAGCGTTAGAAGGTACGACTGGCAGTACCACTTCAATCTGTTTCGATTCTGTAGCAACCTTGCATGTCGCTTTAACCACACGCCCCGTAAAGCGGATGTTTCCGCCCATCGCATCGGTGTTGCTATCCATATCGGTAAGTTTTGGATAATCAACGGTACTCCAGTCTGTATCCGCGCCACCAAATTTTGATGCATCGCCTGGCGCAGCGATTACCGCTGTTGACATCAGCATACCTGATGCCAGTAAAGCTACAGATAAATTAGATAAATGAAATTTCATTTATACCTTTCCTTTTGTTAAAAAATCCAAGCAATATTGGCGATTATTTTTACATTCAGCTTTAATAAGTCAAATTATTTAAATGAATAAAGCTGGTGTAGTTAACCACAGAAAAAATAAGAGATAGAATGGCTTGAAAATATTATATGAGCTGCT
>ERZ808041.1023-NODE-1023-length-13181-cov-10.558074_pt1 | contig 13181 bp, 13 predicted proteins | sample MGYA00380192_ERZ808041 | MGnify/ENA primary metagenome ERZ808041 (study PRJEB31490, sample SAMN06133412) | mouse gut metagenome | isolation source: Z1_1 | host: mice | place: China: Chengdu | collected 2015-05 ... | reverse complement strand
CCGATTGTAAGCAGGAATTTTGTAAAATACAAGGATAAGTTTTATGTAATAGGAGAGTCGCATTTAGTGTATCAGGGTAACAAAACGGAATCTGAGGATTTTCATATTTTGACGCTTGCGGCGTTGGCGGAGGAATTGATGTTTAGAGGACTCCATGAAGCGAATGTAACATTGGCGGTGGGACTTCCCCTTGCGTGGATGAAAAGTCAGGGGGCAGTTTTTAAACGTTATCTGTTAAAAGAACAGGAGCTGCATTTTGAGTTCCGAAAAGAGAGATATCATGTGCATTTGTGTGGTGTAGAGGTGTTCCCGCAGGGATTTGCTGCGATTGTCAATTTGGGTGCAATGACAGGGATAAATATGCTGGCAGACATTGGAAACGGTACTATGAACGTGATGCAGATTATTGATAACAAGCCATTAGAAAAGAGCCTTGTGACAGATAAATTTGGTGTGGGTATCTGCATGAAGGAGATACAAAAAGAGCTGTCAAAAGAAAATGGTGAAGATATACCCGAAATTCTAATTGAACCGCTTCTTTGGAATGGTATACAGGGAAGAACAGATGCTACGGCTGTAAAAGTGGAGCGTATAGCAAAACAGTATGCAGAAAATATTAGAAAGCGTTTGGTGGATTATGGTTATAAAGAAGGATTGGTGCATTTATATGTAATTGGCGGAGGCGGATGTCTGCTTCGGAATTACACAGAATTGGCAGGTAAAGTGGACGTTACTTTTATTACTGATATCTGTGCCAATGCAAAGGGGTATGAGTATCTTGCGGCACAAAAACAGCGCAGACAGAGGTAATGCCATGAGGAAAACTTATAAATGCAGTAATATAAAATTCTGCATGGAAGATGAAAACCAGCGCAGGACTTGGGAATATCTACAGGGAATGACGCGAAAGGACGGTTCTTATGGGAAGATACTTTCTGATGCGTTTGTTGCGGTTCTTGATGAGAAAACAAGGTTTAGAGTGAGTAAAGAAGAAAATGAATCAGCTGCCTTGAGAGAAAATACTGCTGACGGTTTTGAAGAAATGCTGGACAGAGTGCTGGAAGAAAAATTCCATGAGATGCTTTCCAAATTACAGGACATTCTCACAGAGCAGATCAGCAAAGGCTTTAGAGAATATGTTTCTGATTTTCATTCTGGTGTGGATGCTTCTGCTGATAAAGTTGATACAGATGGAATAGGGCAGATGCTGGAGCCAGAATTATCTGAGGATATGATGGCGTTTGCATTTGCAATGGGCGAATAGGCGGTTCCGAATTTCTATATTCGGTACTCATTTCTGAAAAGGAAGCCTATGGAACGGTTCCGAAAGGTATTTATTCGGTGCCGCCGCCCATAGCGAATGATGGCGATACTCTGATAGAATGAGCAGTCTGACGCGAAAACTTTCACGACAGACTGCGGATGCCGATAGGCAGAAACCCTCGGAGAGCGCCTTACTTCTGATGCGTATGCGTCAGAAGTAATAAGGCGTTACTTTTGACAAAAGTAACAAAACCGTAGCTAGCGGACATATACAGATAAATCAGTAGGGAGGCAGGGAATGGCAGGAAGAACCATATCTTTTCCCAAAGGTGATGGGAGTCTGACGCACAACAACAGGGAATTTATAGCCAACAATGTCTGTCCGGAAAGAACAGGCTGGAACAAAACATATATCAGGGAATCCATAGCAGATGCTTATGAGAAGTGCTTCGGGGAAGCTGTCAGGGAATATAATGCAGGGCAGAAACGAAATGACAGAAAAATCAATAATTATGTGAAGAAGATAGAGAACTCTGATAATGGGGAAAAGGTATTCTATGAGAACATTGTACAGCTTGGTACAAAGGACGATACGCCCGTTGTGGATGAAAGTGGCAATCTTACAGAAGCGGCAAAAGAGGCGGTTGCTTTGTTGGATGAGTATGTCAGAACTTTTCAAGAGCGTAATCCGAATTTATATTTATTTAACTGTGTCCTGCATCTGGACGAGGCAACGCCGCATCTGCATATAGACTATATCCCTGTGGCAAAGGGATACAAAAAGGGCATGGGGACAAGGAACAGCATTTCCCAAGCCCTCCAGCAGATGGGATTTGAAAAAGGCAAAGGCAGGTATGACAATGAGGTTATTGACTGGGAGGCAAGAGAGCGCGATTATTTAATGGAACTATGCCGGGAGCGTGGAATAGAGGTAGAAATCAAGGGGGATAAGCGCGATAATCTTACCCTGCCGGAATATAAAGCAGCGATGCGGAAGGTGGAGTGTCTTGAGGCAGAGGCGGAAAAGCTGGATAAGCAGAATGAAACTCTGGAGCAGTGTAACGAGAGTTTGCAGAAGCGGGCATCTGACCTGCATGGACAGGTGCAGGAAATGGAAGTGCATAACAATGAACTGATTTTGCAGGCGCAGGAGCTTACGGAACAGATTGAGGAAGCGGAGGCAAAAGAGAAAGCGGCGCAGGAGGTTCTTGCCAAACATGATTTAAGGGCAGATACATTTAAATTGATTTCAAAGGAAGTGGCGGCAGAAACAAAAAATATGAAAAGTGCTGCTGTTCCGGTGACCAATCTTTTTGGCAGTGAGGAATATGTCAAAGTAAAGAAAAGTGACTGGAATAAAATGCTTGATGCTTTCAGCAAGGCAGTATCAAGAAACCATCTCTTGGAAAAGTATGAGAAGAAGATAGGCGTTTTGGAGAAAAAGATAGCTGTGCTTGCTGATCAGGTAGAGAAATTGAAACGGTTTGTGGCTTCAAGGGGATTGGGCGAGGCATTTGTGGAATTTGTAAAATTGCTTGCGCCAAAGACGATGAAGCAAAAGCTGGAAGATGCAAAAGTGGATGCTGTGGAACATAACCAACAAAGAAAGAGCAGCCAGCAGGACATAGTAAGAAAAAATAAGCGGTGGCAACAGGAAATGTAGATTTTATAGAAAGAGAGGAACAGACAATGAATATAACTTATGAAAAATGTGGAGATTATTTAATACCAAATTTAATACCCAATACAGAGCCGGAAGGAGAATTACGGAAATTTGGTTTGATGCGGAAATCTTATTTGAAGAACAATAGGAGAGGTATTTATTCAGGCTTGCTGCTATCAGGTGAATTAAAGAAGCATCTGCTCATGATACAGGAGCAGGCAGAGGAAAGATTTGATTTGCTGGTGGAGCAGATGGCAGAGAGGGAGCATGTGACCGAGCAATTAAAGGAACGAGATCAGATGTTTTGGGTGCAGAGAATGAATAACATTAGAGCAAGGGCAGAGGAGATTATTTTAAATGAAATAATATATCATTTATAGAGAAATATTTGCGGAACTAGAGGAGAGCAATAATAATTTCTTGCTTACAAATTTTTTTGGATAATGAATAAAAAGAACCAACATAGAAGCCTTTTATTTGCAGTCTAAGTAGGTTCTTTTTTTATTAAGGAAAACAGAACAAGGTATAGAAATTAGAGATAATCTAGGAAACGATATAGAACAGAATGAGTGTTTCTTGACAAATATGCATCCAAATGATATAGTTACTATTATAGTGGTAACTAAAATTAAAACGTGATTGATTATGGGAAGTTAATAGAAAAAAAGATAAAAATTAGAAAATTGAAGAATTAGAAAGGGGCATGGTTATAGAAATGAATTTTAATATCGTATGTATACCGGGTGATGGCATAGGACCTGAAATTATTGCTGAAGCAAAAAAGGTTCTAAATAAGGTTGCCGAAAAATATGGTCACAGCATTGTATATAAGGATATTTTAATGGGTGGAGCCTCGATAGATGTATATGGAGAACCACTTACGGATGAGTCGATTGAGGTTGCAAAGACTTCTGATGCTGTGTTATTAGGTTCTATTGGCGGAAATGTGACAACGTCTCCTTGGTATAGAATAGCACCAGAATTAAGACCAGAGGCAGGATTACTAAAATAAAGAAAGTCATTGAACTTATTTGCAAATCTTAGACCAGCATATCTCTATGAAGAATTGCAGGAGGCGTGTCCGCTAAGGCAAAATGTTATAAGTGACGGTTTTGATATGATGATTGTAAGGGAATTAACAGGTGGTCTTTATTTTGGTGAACGCAGTACAAAGGAAATGAATGGAACGCTTACGGCGATAGATACTTTGTCGTATAACGAAAAGGAAATCCGACGTATTGCTGTTAAGGGCTTTGAAATTGCAATGAAGCGCAGGAAAAAAGTAACAAGTGTAGATAAAGTGAATGTATTGGATTCTTCAAGGTTATGGAGGAATGTTGTTGAGGAAGTTGCAAAGGATTATGCGGAAGTTACGTTAGAGCATATGATTGTTGATAACTGTGCGATGCAGCTTATAAAAAATCCCAAGCAGTTTGACGTTATACTCACTGAAAATATGTTTGGTGACATTTTATCGGATGAAGCAAGAATGATTACAGGTTCTATTGGTATGCTTCCGTCAGCAAGTCTGAATGATACAAAATTTGGGGTATATGAGCCAAGCGGCGGTTCTGCTCCGGATATTGCAGGAAAAAGAATAGCCAATCCGATAGCAACAATATTAAGTGCAGCAATGATGCTTCGCTATTCTTTTGATTTAGAGGAAGAAGCAAAGGCTATTGAAACTGCGGTAAAACAAATTCTGAAAGAAGGTTATCGTACGGTTGATATCATGCCACAAGATAAAAGTCGGAGTGGTTTTTTGAAGCAAGTTGGTACAGAAGATATGGGAAGTTTGATTACAGAATACATTTAGGATTTGTTAAGTGGATGTGACAGTGTTTTGAAAAAATGAAAGGAAAGAGTAGAAAATGAAAGATACGATACTTGATAAGTTACAAAAGTTTGGTTTAAATCTCTACGAGGCAAAGGCGTATTCCAGTCTGTTAAAAATTGGAACGGCAAATGCCTACAAGATAAGTAAAGAATCCGGCATACCAAGAGCAAGGATCTATGATGTTTTAGAATCAATTACGAAACTTGGCTTAGCTATGGTAGAAGAAAGCAGCGAAAATGTAAAAATATATACTCCTGTACCAAGTAAAATATTTTTGGAGAGGATAAAAAAGGAATGGGAAAGCGACTATGAGGAAATAAAAGACGACCTTCAGGATTTAGAAGCAGAAGAAAAAAAGCAGGAAATTTATGTTTTTACAGTTAAAGGGAAAGAGAACATAATGGCTTATTGCAGGCAGTTAATCAAAGAAGCGAGTCAGTATGTTATGATTTCTATGTGGAGTCAGATGTACGAATTACTATTACCGGAGTTGGAAGAGTGTAAAAGTCGGGGATGTAATGTTTTGGGAATCAGTCATGACATTGATAATCCTATGGAGGGAATTGAGAAGCATTTTGGCGGTAAAACACATAATATGCCGGAAAATATGCAATGGTTTGTTCTTTCAGTAGATGGGAAAAAATTGTTATATGGATATTCTGTTGAAATAGATAAAGATGCTTTTTATACAGAAGATACGAGTCATATTTATCTGATGGAAGATTACATTTTGCATGATATGGTGGTTAATCATTTTATAGAAGATGAAGAAGATAGGGGTAAAATGGTTCAGATCATGCAGGAAATTATCAGTAAAGTAAATAGGTAGCACATTGCTGCTATTTAAATAAATTTAATTTATGGGAGGTCATATCAATGGCAAGAATCTATTATGAACAGGATTGTAACCTTCAAGTATTATCAGGAAAGAAAGTTGCAATCATAGGCTATGGAAGTCAAGGTCATGCGCATGCACTTAACTTGCATGAAAGCGGAGTGGATGTTATTGTTGGTCTGTATCAGGGCAGCAAATCTTGGGCAAAAGCTGAGGAAGCTGGTTTAACGGTTGTTACAGCGGCAGAAGCGGCTAAGGCAGCGGATATTATTATGATGTTGGTCAACGATGAAAAGCAGGCAAATCTGTATAAAGAATCAATCGAACCAAATCTTACAGAAGGAAAGGCTTTGGTGTTTGCGCATGGATTTGTGATACATTATGGCTTGATTGTGCCGCCGCCTTTTGTTGATGTATTTTTAATTGCGCCTAAAGGCCCAGGTCATACAGTCAGGAGCCAGTTTTTAGAGGGAAAAGGGGTTCCATGCTTAATTGCAATTCATCAGGATGCATCAGGAAAAGCGAGAGAAATTGCACTTGCCTATGCCCTTGGAATTGGCGGCGCAAGAGCCGGAGTGATAGAAACTTCATTTAAAGAGGAAACTGAAACAGACCTTTTTGGAGAACAGGCTGTGCTTTGTGGCGGTGTTTCCGCATTGATCAAAGCTGGATTTGAAACTTTAGTTGAAGCAGGTTATCAGCCGGAGATGGCGTATTTTGAATGCTGCCATGAAATGAAATTAATTGTAGACCTTATTAACAGGGGCGGATTGACCATGATGCGCTATTCTGTCAGTGATACAGCGGAATATGGCGATTACATAACAGGTGAGAAGATTATCACTGATGAAACAAGAAAAGCGATGAAAGGTATTCTTAAAGATGTTCAGGAAGGGAAATTTGCCAAGGACTGGCTTCTTGAGAATCAGGCGGGGAGAACCTACTTCAATGCGAAAAAGCAAATTGAATCAGAACATGAGATTGAAAAGGTTGGGGCAGAACTTAGAGGCTTAATGTCATGGATGAAAAAGCCATTGGATTAAAACAGCATATAGAATCAGTAGATTTATAATGTTGTAAGGTGGGAGAGCGTTTGTTGGGAGAAAACCGATAGACGCTTTTCTGCTTTTGATGCCAATCATACATCGTCGCTCTTACCGATTCTGATTTTGTTTCAGACGATACAAAGATTCGGAAATGGGGGATAAAGACAATGATTGATGAGGAAGTAGTCGTAAAACAATTTGAATCATTTTGTAGGAAGATATTGAAGTGTGAAAAGATAGATTACTATCGGGAACGGAAATACAGGGCAGAGCATGAGCTTTCTCTTGAAATGTTTGAGAACTATGAGGTGGAGAGACTTACACAGGCATCTGATACATATAGCTTTGACTGTTTTGAGGTTATGGGATATGAGATTTTTGTAGATAATGAATGTTTGAATCAGGCTTTAAGAAAACTTCCAGAAAGATCGTTGAATATTATCCTGATGTATTATTTTGTTGGACTGAATGATGTTGAAATTGGATGGATATTGGGCAGGGCAAGAAGTACCGTTTGTGAACAGAGGCACAGAACAATAATCATGTTGTATGAGCTTATGGAGAGTGGAGGAAATGAATGAGAAATACGGAAGATACCAGATTGCATTTTCGACAATAGTGAAAGCAACGCAGGGAGATGAAATTGCAATGCAGGAAATAATAAAACTGTATCGGGCGTACATGGTAAAGCTTAGTATGGACGAGGGAGTAATAGACAATGAACTTTATGAAAGACTGGTACGAAAGTTGATGCTTGCAGTTGTAAAATTTAAAATTGACTATAAGAAAATATAAGTTTGCAGAGGGCAACACAAGGAGGGCATTCAGAGCAGGATGTCCTTTTATCTTATATAGTGATATGGTCAGTTAAGGAATGAACAGCGATTAGTACATTGATAATACGCTGTAAAATATTTCGTTGATTATTACAGCATTTTTGAGTATAATATAAAAGGGAATATTATAGTTTGATTTGAAAGGAATGGTTTAACTATGGCAAGTATATTACCGGTATCAGATTTAAGAAATTATAATGAGGTTTTGAAAAACTGTCAGATTGGAGAGCCTGTGTTCCTGACTAAAAATGGCAGGGGCAGATTTGTGGTAATGGATATAGAAGATTACGAGCGTGATAAAGCAGAAAAAAAGCTGCTGGAGAAACTGCATGAGGCAGAAGAAGCTATTAAAGATGGGAATGGCTGGCTAACAATGGATGAATTAAAGGCTGAGGTTGGAGAGTAAATTTATGATGAAATTGCGAATCAATCTGGTAGTAGCGGAGGATTTAAAAACAATTAAGAATTTTATTGCAGAAGATAACGCCGATAAAGCATTAGAAACGGTTCAGGAGATTTATAGGCAGTTTGAGAATATACAGCAGTTTCCTTATATTGGTGCAGATTTGTCTAAACGTGTGAGCTTTAAGACGGATTATAAGTACGTGGTGTGGAATGATTATGTTGTGTTGTATAAGGTTGCTAAAGAGGTAGTTGAGATTTATCGGGTGGTGAATCGGTATCAAGATATTACAAAGCTCTTTAGTTAGATTACAGCAAAATATTATGAAAACTGCTTGTATAATTGGAAATATTAAGAATGTCAAGTGATAATATTCTGTCTTGATATATGACATCGCAAGTAATATATATAAAATGTATAATAGAAAGAATTTATATAATATGAAAATAAAAGAATTTGAAAATACTTTGCTAAGTATAAAGATTCCATCGAATATAAAATTTGAACAGAAAGCACAATTAAGTGAACCAATAAATAAGATTGTTGAGGATTTGATGCCATCAAGGTTATATCATTTTCGGCAATGCTCAGAACGAAATTTTGCAGCTTTTTATGATGAGCAGGTTTGGGTATCAAGGGGAACGGATATGAATGATGATTTTGATGCATGTTTATATTACGATGATAAGAAAATAGTCGATTGGTTAGATTCATTTTATGACACAAAGAATAATTTAAAGATTTTAGATTATATAAAAACAGCAAAAAATGTTCCCAAAGAAATGCAACAGCTTTTTCCAAATGCAGAAATATTTTTTGATGCAATTCAGCAATTAACACTTGAAGATATAAAGAAAGTTTCATTGGGGTTTAAGGAATATGTAAAGGCAAATTTGCCTGAAAGTCTAAAAATGATAACAGCACAAATTCAGGGAGGAGTTAAATTTGCTTGTTTCAGTCAGAATGTTAAATCAGCAATGATGTGGGGACACTATGCTTCAGATGGAACGGGGTTTGCATTGGGATATGATTTTAGGAATGGCAATTTAAATGAGTGTTCAGCATGTCCTAAATTGGGACAAGAATGTTTTTATCCAATTTTATGCCACATATATCCAGTAATATATGAAAACAAACGATATGATGCTACGGATTATGCAATCTATATGTTTCAGTATAAGCTGTTAGTTGATACTTTTAATAGATATGGAGTAGCTGTTGCGCAGCAGTGGATAGACCAAATAGTTCCGTGTCCGGACATTCAAATGTTATCGAAAATCGCAATACATAAATCTTTGGAATGGAAACCTGAAAAGGAGTGGGGATTGTTTTACACCAATACGAATCCTCAATCTGTAAATGAAGCACACTCTTTTATGCGTAAAAAACCTGTTGCTGTTTATTTAGGACGGAAGATTAGTGCTATTAATGAAAAGATTCTAAAGGATATTGCAAAAGAAAAGGGAATTGAGTGTTATAAGATGGATATAAATAGTAATTCACAAAGTTATATTTTAAGAGCAGTTAGACAAAAGATATAATAGGTTCAAGAAATAGAAAATAGTTAAATTTTTTAATACTATTTAGTTATGAAAAATAAATTTTTAATTTGTAATATGCGTATAGTGAACTTGGGAAGACCTCAATTTAGTCATCATAGAGTAAGGCATATGGTTGAAGATATTATTAATGAAGGGGTTGAGTCACTTTTAGAAGCCATAATTAGGCAGTGATGAAGTATATGATAATTTAAAGCGGATAATGAAAATTACATAATTTATTGGGTAATTATAAATTATGCTAAAGTAAGATAATATGCTATTAAAGTAATAGAATTTAAGAAATTAGAGAGAAAAATAGATTTGGGAGATGATGAATATGATATTAGAGATTGGGATGTCAATTAATAATGAGTGGAAAGTAGATAAATTATTTGGGGAAACAGGACAGGGGCAGAGTGCTATTATATCAAAAAAGTTAGATCCTGAAGAACAAGGGGTAATAAAAGTGCTAAAGGATACTAATTATACTAACAATGTAAAAAGATTTGAACAGGAAATATCTTTATTAAAACGTATGGATACGATAGAAAGAGTACCCAAAATAATTGATTTTAATAAAGCAGAACATTATTATATTATGCAGTATATTGCTGGAAAGAATTTAGAGGATTCAATAAAAAATAAAAAAAATAGAAGAAGTTTTGATAAAATACTTACATCTGTTATGATGTTATTGGGTATTGTTGCGGAATATTCAAAAATGGGAATTATACATAGAGATATAAAACCGGAGAATATTGTATGTCATAATGGATGCATAGATGATATTTATTTAATTGATTTTGGAATAGGATATGATAGAGAGAGTAGTAATGATTTGACAAAAATAAATGATCAATTGGGGAATAGATTTCTTCGCCTGCCTGAACTTTTGAATGGGGAAAAGAGGGATATAAGATCGGATATTACGATGTGTATTGGAATACTATTTTTTATGCTTACGGAAATGTCTCCTGTTTCATTGCTAAATGAAGACGGGAGGATGCCTCATCAAACTGCTAGGGGAATAGAGAAGCTGCAATGGGTTGGTTCAAGAAATCTACAAATATTGAATTGTATATTTGATAAAGGTTTTAAGAATGATATTGATGAACGATTTCAAAGGATAGATGATTTAATATTTGCGTTGAATGATATTAATATTTTAACAATAGAAGAAAAAGGAAGAAAATACGAAACAAAAACTGATTCATATTGTCTTACGACAGTTAAAAAAATATTAGATGTTAATAAGATTGGAAGGGCGATAGAAAGGCTAAAACTTTATGATAATAAACAACTAGCTATTGGAAAAGTTTGCTTTAGAGAGATTGAAAACAAGCTTTTTATTGATGTTATTGCGTTTGATATTTCGAAGATAATTAATAGTAGTCATAATTATAAGTGTATTGGATTTGAAGGTTTATTTATTAAAAGAAATAAAATTTGTGATGAGATATTGATAAAAGAAGGAGATTCTTCATTTGAGCTTACCGCTAAAATGAATATTGTAAACAATAATATTAAATTTACAAATTTTTGTGTTAAAAACTACTTGTATGAAATTCCGGCGAAAAAAATACTAGAACCGATAGATTGTTTTGAAATAAATGAGAAAAAAGGTTTTAAAAGATTTAATTATAGTAGTGGCGAAATAAGTCTTTTGTATGAAAACTCAATAGTTACTTATGATTTGGATACAAAAAAGAAAAATAAAATAGAACTCAATAATTTATTTGATGAAAAAGTAGATTATATAATTTCCTCCAATAGAAAATGGATTTTTTATTGCAAAAAAGATGGATATCATATTGGGCAATGGGATGGATTAAATTTTATAGAGAAACCATGCGAATTATTATCTGAGATAACTTTTACTAAACAATATGCATTTTGTAGGGAGAAAGTAATACTATTATTTGAAAACAAAGTACTTACCATAGACATGGAAACAGGTAATATGAAAGAACAATATAATATTAAAAAAGGAAAGCTTATATTGGACAAATTATGTGATATTTTTTATGTGTCGGAACAAGGAAATTATTTTTTGATTAAAAATAGATGTGGTAGAACTATATTTATTGATTTGAATAATGACAAAGGAGAAAAAGAAGATCTTTTGGAATTTTATGATCATATTATTAGATCTGGTGATTCAAAGTTTTTATATAAATCAGATTGTAAATCAATTGTTAGAGAAAATGTTGAGGATGGGAAAGTAGAGGTAGTTTTTTCTCAAGAAGGGTACTCTACAATAGTAAATATGAATTCAATAGAATGTGAAAATTATGGATATTTTTTTTCGCTTGAAAGCTGGACAGATGGATTTGGAAATAAGACAAAAACATTAATAAGTATTTATAAGGTAATTAATTGTCAGTGGATTAGAATTTGTGATATAGAAGATGAAGAAAGTATAAAAAGTATACAAATTTTTGGTAATGATATTGTAACATTAGGAATAAATAATAAAATTACTGTATGGAAAATAAATGGATAATATATTTGTAAATGATAGTGGTGCATTAAATAAGTTAATAAAGTAAACTAGAACTTATATTTAAAGTAGTATTTATATTGATGACTTCGAATTGGATTGGGTACAATTTGGGTACATCAGCTTTGGAACCATATAAATAACCAACAAAACCGCATCAAAATGATACGGTTTTGTAAAGAAAACTAATATAAAACATACCCTGCCAACAACAGGAAAAAGAGTTCGAGTAACGGATAAAATCCCGGAAATGCTGATAAAATGGGCGTTTCCGGGATTGTTTTATGCCTGTTGGCTCTAAAATGGCTCTAATTATTTGAGGAATACTGGATTTTGGGCGGGTATCATGATACCTACCTTATTTCCTTTTGCGTAGTTTTAATACCATATTGTTCTGCTTAGCAGCTTCTTGGAGTAAACTGGCTGCATGGGCGGATTTTTCTTTTAACGTGAGATTAGAAGTATTCTCGTCCAATTCGGATATGATAATTTCCAAATCTTCTAATTCCAACAAATTGACCGCAATGCAAAATAATGTCTTTTTTCGTCCGTCGTTATAAGTATTCAGAAGATGATTTAACACGACCTTCTTTCTCTGTTGTTCTGCAGAATAAAGTTCTATTCCCAGTCCTCTGAATTTTTCCATATCCTGTTTTTGATGTTGGTGCGTAATAAAAGAATCAAACTCATCTATATTATTATATTTTTCGCAGGGATAATTTTCACATTGAAAACAATATTCAACATTCCCATGCTGTAAACTGCATTTTGCTATGGAACAAGATTGGTTTCCCTCGTCGCCGCCACAACCGGGGCAGTACTGACTTAGGTTCATAGGGCATAAGCCGCAATTCAATCCGCATAGGGAAAACAATAAATTTTCTCTTTTGAAATCTTTCATAGGAAGTCCCCCTTATGACAAGCGTTAAGGCGTATTTTCTGGATATATTTTAACAGATATACCTCTAACACCTTTTTTAACAATCTTGCTATCATCAAGAATACTTTGCTTAACAGCGTCTAAATCCTTTGAAAGTGCTTCAATCGCACGTTGATGTTCTTCCTCTGACGAGAAGCGTTCCGTATCATTCAAAAGGTTCTCTTGCAATTCCCTTGCTTTCATATATACGCCCAATTTATGATTGAGCAAAGAGTTTTTAAAGGATATTTTGATTGTAGAGGGATTGAAACTTCCGTCCTCGTACCTCTCTGCTTCAAAGTTCATATCTAATTGTTCGTCCATTTTCAAAATCAAAG
>ERZ808041.1022-NODE-1022-length-13191-cov-4.307076_pt1 | contig 13191 bp, 10 predicted proteins | sample MGYA00380192_ERZ808041 | MGnify/ENA primary metagenome ERZ808041 (study PRJEB31490, sample SAMN06133412) | mouse gut metagenome | isolation source: Z1_1 | host: mice | place: China: Chengdu | collected 2015-05 ... | reverse complement strand
CAGCAAATGCCAATATAGCCTTTTTCCGCCGCCTGCCAGCCGTAGCTGCCGCCGCGCATCCAGTGGTTGGCATTACGCAACGCCACCAGACCAATACCGTGATCGGCAGCCAGTTCAATGGCGCGATCCATCATCTTTTTCGCCGTCAGATTGCCGATTGAACGCTGAGCATCCCATTGCTCGATAGCGCCAAGAGTGGTTATACGTTTGGCCTCGGCATCGGGAATGATATCGCCATTATCCAGTTGTTGGATGAAGCGTGGGAAGCGGTTAACACCGTGAGAATAAACGCCTGATTCGGTGGTGCGGGCGAACATTTCAGCACAGGCATCGGCGGTTTCAACAGCCACTCCCCGGGAAAGTAATACCCGATTGAAGGCTGCTTTTAACTGTTCAAATGACACTTTCATCCCTGGATTCCTTATTTTTGTGTGATCGCTTTTTTATCGCTAAATTTCACTGTGCGAAATTTGATTTCAAATATATCGATCGCTATTTAACAAAGCAATCTGATTCATGATTTTAAAAAATAAACAAAATCAATATGTTGTAAATTATCTGTCGAGATCGTGAACTGCGACACACTTTGCGCTACCATCAGGGCGCGACAAAATGGGAAGCCGAATATGGGGAAAAAAGAGGGCGATATGACGCAAGAAAAAGAAAGGCCAGCCGGAAGTCAGAGCCTGTTTCGCGGTTTGATGTTGATTGAGATCCTCAGTAACTATCCCAACGGATGTCCACTGGCGCTTCTCTCTGAACTGGCAGGGCTGAACAAAAGTACCGTCCACCGTTTATTGCAGGGGCTACAGTCCTGCGGTTATGTGACAACAGCTCCGGCAGCGGGTAGCTACCGCCTGACCACCAAATTTATCGCCGTTGGGCAAAAAGCATTGTCATCGCTGAATATCATTCATATTGCCGCTCCGCATCTTGAGGCGTTGAATATTGCTACCGGTAAAACGATTAATTTCTCCAGCCGCGAAGATGATCACGCGATTTTGATTTATAAACTGGAACCCACCACCGGGATGCTGCGAACCCGCGCTTATATTGGTCAGCATATGCCGCTCTACTGTTCGGCGATGGGCAAAATCTACATGGCGTTTGGTCAGCCGGAATATGTGAAATCTTACTGGGAAAGCCATCAGGAGGAGATCCAGCCATTGACGCGCAATACCATCACTGAATTGCCTGAGATGTATAAAGAGTTAGCGCAAATTCGTGAAAGCAGCATGGCGATGGACCGGGAAGAGAATGAAATAGGTGTTTCCTGTATTGCTGTACCTGTATTTGATATTCACGGGCGGGTGCCGTACGCAGTTTCTATCTCTCTTTCGACGTCACGTCTTAAACAAATCGGCGAAAGCAATCTGCTTAAGCCGCTACAGGAAACCGCTCAGGCAATTTCCCGCGAGCTTGGCTTTACGGTACGTGATTGAGCGAACGATCAAAACTTGATGAAATTCTGACAAATTTTTCTCGTACCCCTTTTTTGATCAAGGCGAGAATGATATTTCGTCTGGCACTCTTAGCGTTTTACGACGGGGGGAAGGGAATGAACCGATTTATTATGGCCGATGCTGGTAAGTGTATCGGCTGTCGCACCTGCGAGGTGGCTTGTGCGGTGTCGCATCAACAAAATCAGGATTGTGCCGCACTGTCGCCTGCCGAAATGGTGTCGCGTATTCGGGTAATCAAAGATCAAGCCTTTACCACGGCGGTTGCCTGTCATCAGTGCGAAGATGCCCCGTGTGCAAATGTCTGTCCGGTACAGGCGATTCGCCGTGAACGAGGGCATATCTTTGTAGAACAGTCGCGGTGTATTGGCTGCAAGAGCTGCATGTTGGCTTGCCCGTTTGGGGCGATGAGAGTTGTTGCGCAGGAATCTCAGGTGCAGGCGATTAAATGCGATCTCTGTTGGCATCGGGATAACGGGCCTGCCTGCGTTGAAGCTTGCCCGACACATGCGTTGCAGTGCGTGGATGCGATGCAAGTACAGCGTCAGCGGCTGCGGCAACAACCTGTTTAAAACATCCCCGGCCTGTTTCAGTGCCGGGGTGCTTGATTAATGACTTTCCGCCCAGGCGCGTTCAATCTCTTCTGCCAGAATCTTCACGCCCTCTTCAATTTTCTCCGGCTCTGGTACGTAGTTCATGCGCATACATTGGTGCGTATGCGGCCACGGTTTATCCAGCCCAGGGAAGAAGTAGTGACCGGGCACCATCAGCACCCCACGAGCTTTCAGGCGTTGATAAAGCTGCTCGGTGGTAATGGGTAAATCTTTAAACCATAACCAAAGGAAGATCGCGCCTTCAGGCTTGTGAATCAAACAGCGATCTTCTGGCAAGTAGCGGCGAATAATCGCGATTGTCTGTTGAACGCGCTGAAAGTAAAACGGCTTAATCACCGTTTCCGACAGGCGTAGCAAATCATTACGTTTGATCATTTCACACATCATCGCCGGGCCAATACCGCCAGGTGCGAGACTGATAATGCCGTTCATATTGGTAATGGCAGTGATGATCTTTTCATTGGCAATAATAATGCCGCAGCGGGAACCGGGTAGCCCCAGTTTGGAGAGACTCATGCATAACACGATATTGGGATTCCACAGCGGACGCGCTTCGCTGAAGATAATTCCGGGGAATGGCACGCCATAGGCATTATCAATCACTAATGGAATACCGTGTTGATTAGCCAATGCATCCAGCTTTATCAATTCGTCATCAGTGATCACATTCCCTGTCGGGTTAGTTGGTCTGGAGACACAAATCATCCCCGTTTCTTCGCCAATACGCAGATGTTCAAAGTCCACGTGATACTTAAACTGGCCTTCCGGCAAGAGTTCGATATTCGGGCGTGCAGAGACAAACAGATCCTCTTCCAGCCCGGAATCAGCATAGCCAATGTATTCCGGGGCTAACGGGAACAGCACCTTTTTGACGCGACCATCAGCGCGTCGTCCGGCAAACAGATTAAACAAGTAGAAAAATGCACTCTGGCTGCCATTTGTTAGTGCAATATTCTGAGGTTCAATATCCCAACCCAGCTTCTCACGTAGCAGTCCGGCCAGTGCTGTCAGCAGTTCTGTCTTGCCTTGCGGTCCGTCGTAATTACACAAGGCATCGGTGGCTTTGCCACTTGCCAGCATGTCTGTCAGCAGCGTCTGGAAGTAGTCGTGCATTTCCGGGATCTGCGCCGGATTTCCACCACCAAGCATAATCGCGCCAGGTGTACGTAAACCGTCGTTAAGATCTTCCATCAGCTGGGTAATGCCAGAATGGCGGGTAAATTTGTCGCCAAAAAGTGAGAATGTCATAGCGGATTTTCTGTCGAACTCAGTATCAAGGAAGGTAACAATAACGCTACATTTGGTGGGGTGCAAATCAGCTGTAAGTGGCGTGATTGGCGGTTTATGCTGGGTACTGTCTATTAAATAGAATTTGATTCTGATAAGGCTTCCCGGCAGTTTGCCACACGGGAAGCCAAAACCATTAATGTTGGCCCGCCCAGATAACCATCACTTTATCGTCGCCATGTTCGCGAACAAATCCGTAACCTTGTGGCAAAGATAACGTGGTTTGTTTGCCTGCGCCTATTGCCAGGTGACGGGCGCGGAACTGGCTGATGCGCTGCCAGTGATTGACGCTGGCGGCGGATTTATCGCCGACATCCTGCCAGTTCATATCCGAACGAGTGCCTTGCAGCGGATCTGAACCGGTGGGGCCAAACGGACGTAAGGATTCATCACCGTAAAAAATTTGCACTGCACCAGGAGCGAGTAAAAGCAGTTCTGCTGATTTATTGCCACCTTCGCGGAACAGACGAGTATCGTGTGAGGAGAGATAACTTAGTACGTTGAAATCCTGCAATTTCTCTGCCATCTGCTGCCAGATGTTGTCCATCTGTGCCAGGCAATCTACCGCTTTCGCTGCTTGCTCCTGATAATCGAAATTGATCATCGCGTCGAAGCCGTTGCGGTAGTAGTCGCTTTGCATCACGCCATGACCCCAGGCTTCTCCGGTCATCCAGAAGGAATTGTCATCTAACGCTTTTTCGGGATTAGCTTTCTTCCACTCGTTAAGTGCAGCACTGGCTTCGGTTTTTAGTTGTTGCCAGGCGGGCAACTCAACATGTTTGGCCGTATCCACCCGGAATCCGTCGATACCATAATCGCGTACCCATTGGCTTAGCCAGTGAGTTAAATAATCGCGCGGCGTATAACCATCGATGGCTTTGGCGTGAGTATTCGGTTTGTTTTTATAGAATACCGGCAGGCCAGAAGCGGTAGTGGATTCAGTTTTTATATCCGGTAGAAAGGCCAGCGACATGGTGAGATCGTCAAAACCGGGATTGTCGTAATCACCAATATCGGTACGGATCCAGTTTTTTCCCCACCACTTTTCCCAGCCTGTTTTGTCGCTGAAATTGATGTAATCGTTAAAGCTATGCCATGTTTGCCCGGCAGCGGGCTTCCAGTCACTCCAGCGCTCGCCCAGCGTTTTTTTCAGCTCGTCACCGGAAAGGTATAACGCGCCGAACTGAAACTCCTGCATATCCGCCAGCGTGGCATAGCCAGTATGGTTCATCACCACATCAAAAATAATTCGGATACCGCGCTGGTGCGCACCGTCAACCAGTGCCCGCAGTTCGGCTTCGCTGCCTATATTGGCATCAAGGTTCGTCCAGTCCTGGGTGTAATAGCCATGATAGGCATAATGCGGGAAGTCGCCTTTTGTACCGCCGCCAACCCAGCCATGAATTTGCTCAAACGGGGCGCTGATCCATAAAGCATTGACGCCCAGCTGCTGGAGATAATCCAGTTTGTTGGTCAGCCCGCGTAAATCACCACCGTGGAAGGTGCCAATTTCCTGCATGCCATCTTTATGGCGTCCGTAACTTTGGTCATTGCCGGGATCACCATTTTCAAAACGGTCTGTCAGTACAAAGTAAACTGTGGCGTTATGCCAGTCGAAAGGGGCGGAAGTATGCGTTTCTGCGTGTTCCAGAAGCAGTAAGCCGTTACTTTCAGTTACCGGTTTTAAGGTGATATGGCCATTTTTCACCGTAACGATTTGCTGACTGTAGTATTCACGTATCGCAGCGCCTTCAGGAAAGGTTTGGCTAACGTCCAGAGTGAGCGGTTGTCCATCCCATTTCGGGCATTCACGGATCAGATTTACTGCTGGTTGTGCTGTGCTGGTCACCGAAATCATCAACGTTGGCGTACCAGAGCGTGTATCAACTTGTAAGGTGTACTCGCCATCGCGGAATAATCGCCACTGGGGAGGCGTGCTGTCACAAGGTTTCAGGGAAAGCATCTGATTGAGTTTTATGGCATCCGCAGGTTGCCAGCACTGTTGGTCAAAATTTAACGTTAACGCGCGCGTACCTTTGGTCAGCTGCGCGTGACTGGCATATTTACCTGTACTTTGTTCGTCAAAGGCGGGAAATCCCCCGGAAGTCCAGGTGGCGGCAACGGCAACGCCAGGCAGAAGTAGCAGAAAACAGGCGGCAAGTTTCATAATGGATGAGCTCTTATTGCTGCGAATTTCACCAGTTTGCCAGTGATAAGTCCGGTAAAACTCCTCCCTGGTAATCATTGCACGAGGATGAGGCGAAAGGGTGAGTATTTGGCCCGGTATTTAAGCGTATTTTTTGCGATAAACCCCACATTTTCTGCGATTTAGCGCCAATCTGAATCGTTAGCACGTGACATAGTTTCAGAATTGGACTATTCCTTGGGGTGCTTTTGAGGGCTATTTTTGATATGATTTGAGATTCAACTCTCAAATTTGTGAAAAATATAAGGTGTTGGAATGATTAAATCCGACCAGGAGACCTGATGATATTGACTCCCATGCGAAGATATGGGGCGATGATTCTTATGTTACTCACTTTGGTATTTTCGAGTGAGGTGTTAGCGAAGACGCACACGACAACAACGAGTCAAAAGTCCCACATAACTAAGGCTAGTAATAAGCAGGTAAGCAGTAAACAAGAGTATTCTCGCAATAGTGTAAAGAGCAGTTCACTTCCTGATTTGCGAAAATACCCTTCCGGAACACCAAGGAAAAAAGCGTTTCTCCGGACGGTTATGCCTTATATTACCAGTCAAAATGCTGCTATCACGGCGGAGCGTAACTGGCTGATTTCAAAACAGTACCAGGGCAAATGGTCGCCTTCAGAACGGGCTCGTTTGAAAGATATCGCCAAACGCTACAAGGTGAAGTGGTCTGGCAATACGCGAAAAATCCCGTGGAATACGCTGCTTGAACGTGTAGACATTATTCCTACCAGCATGGTAGCGACGATGGCTGCAGCAGAAAGCGGTTGGGGTACGTCGAAACTGGCACGTAGCAACAACAACTTGTTTGGCATGAAATGTGGCAAAGGTCGTTGTAATAATGGTCCGGGTAAAGTGAAAGGCTATTCTCACTTTGATTCTGTCAAAGAGTCGGTGAGTGCTTATGTCACTAACTTGAATACGCATCCAGCCTACTCGTCGTTCCGTAAATCACGTGCGCAGCTGCGTAAAGCGGATCAGGAAATCACCGCTACCGCGATGATTCATAAGCTGAAGGGGTATTCTACAAAAGGGCAGAGCTACAATAACTATCTGTACGCGATGTACCAGGATAACCAGCGCTTAATTGCCGCACATATGTAACCCTAAAAGCCGGAAGAACACGCTCAATGCGCTCTCCGGCTTTTTTGTATCTTTTAAATCACCAACACTTCACTATGCCGATCGCGATACTCTTTGGGTGTCGTGTCGTACTCTTTTTTAAACACTGAATAGAAATACTGTAGTGAAGGATAGCCACACATCTGCGAAATTTCGTTGATCGATAATGTGGTAGAGACCAACAGGCTACGTGCTTTCTCTAGTTTTTCAGCGTGAATGACGGCATGAATGGTTTCGCCCACTTCCTCTTTAAAGCGCTTCTCCAGGTTTGAGCGAGAAATTCCCACAGAATCAAGCACCTGATCAACCTTTATCCCTTTGCAGGCATGATTACGAATAAAGTGCATCGCCTGAATAACAGCGGGATCGGTCAGGGAACGATAGTCAGTGGAACGGCGCTCAATGACACGAACAGGAGGAACAAGGATTCGCTGTAACGGCAGTTCTTCTTTGTTCAGCAAGCGATGTAGCAATTTTGCCGCCTGATAGCCCATTTGCCGCGCTCCCTGAGCCACGGAGGAGAGTGCCACACGCGATAAGTAGCGCGTCAGTTCTTCGTTATCGATCCCAATAACACTTAATTTTTCTGGCACCGGGATATGCAGATGCTCACAAGCTTGCAGGATATGTCGGGCGCGGGAATCTGTGACGGCAATTATGCCTGTTTGCGGCGGCAAAGTTTGTAACCAGTCCGCCAGTCTGTTCTGGGCGTGTTGCCAGTTTTCTGGTGCGGTTTGTAGGCCCTGATACACCACTCCACGATATTTTTCTTTCGCAACCAACTGGCGGAAGGCATGTTCTCGCTCGGCAGCCCAGCGTTTGCCACTGGCAGCAGGCAAACCATAGAAAGCAAAACGATTGATCCCTTTTTCTTTTAAATGCAAAAAGGCGCTTTCAACCAATGCATGGTTATCTGTGGCGACATAATGTACATAAGGATAATTTTCTGCCAGATGGTAAGAACCACCAACGCCGACAATGGGAACATGAACATCGGCCAGTAAGTGTTCAATTTCTTCATCGTCGTAATCCGCTATTACGCCATCGCCGAGCCAGTCTTTAATGTTATCAATCCGGGCCCGAAAATCCTCTTCAATGAATATGTCCCATTCTGATTGTGATGCCTGTAAATATTCTCCCACGCCTTCAACAACCTGCCGGTCGTAGGCTTTATTGGCATTAAATAACAGAGTGATACGGTGACGTTTATCAAACATGTGAACATATCCTGCACGGCTAAATATGGGCGAAATGATATTATCACTACGATGATGCATTGCGAATTCACCATACTCAAAACTGGAAAGCAATTCCCATTTTTTATCTTCGGGTTATGGTTTTTTGTTTATTTTTTAATATTCGACAGCGATCAGCTTTTAATTTGTTGTTTTTGCGAGCCAGCGCACAATTGCGTATTCTCTTAATTCGGGTGTGAAATAACGTAATTGAGCATCAAATCAGGAAATTCCAGTATTAAGGCATCGAAGTTACTCGCCGTATTACCTGATTAGGGAGTTCAATATGCAGGCTTATTTTGATCAACTCGACCGTGTTCGTTACGAAGGCCCGAAAACCACTAACCCGTTAGCATTCCGCCATTACAATCCTGATGAGCTGGTACTGGGTAAACGTATGGAAGATCACTTGCGTTTTGCTGCCTGCTACTGGCATACCTTCTGCTGGAACGGTGCGGATATGTTTGGTGTTGGCGCGTTTGATCGCCCATGGCAACAGCCGGGTGAAGCGCTAATGCTGGCGAAACGTAAAGCTGACGTAGCCTTTGAATTCTTCCACAAACTGAATGTACCGTTCTACTGTTTCCATGATGTTGACGTGTCACCAGAAGGCGCATCGCTGAAAGAGTACAAAAATAACTTCGCTGAAATGGTTGATGTGCTGGCAGCGAAACAAGAACAAAGCGGTGTGAAACTGCTATGGGGAACAGCGAACTGCTTTACTAACCCACGCTACGGCGCAGGGGCGGCAACTAACCCGGATCCAGAAGTCTTTAGTTGGGCGGCAACACAAGTGGTTACCGCGATGGAAGCAACCAAACGCTTGGGTGGTGAAAACTATGTACTGTGGGGTGGTCGTGAAGGTTATGAAACCCTGCTGAATACCGATCTGCGTCAGGAGCGCGAACAACTTGGGCGCTTCATGCAGATGGTTGTTGAGCACAAACACAAAATTGGCTTCCAGGGCACACTGCTGATTGAGCCGAAACCGCAGGAGCCAACCAAACACCAGTACGATTACGATGCCGCCACGGTATATGGCTTCCTGAAACAGTTTGGTCTGGAAAAAGAGATCAAACTGAATATCGAAGCTAACCATGCGACGCTGGCAGGTCACTCTTTCCACCACGAAATTGCTACCGCCATCGCGCTGGGGCTGTTCGGCTCTGTTGATGCCAACCGTGGTGATGCGCAATTGGGCTGGGATACCGACCAGTTCCCGAACAGCGTGGAAGAGAATGCGCTGGTAATGTATGAAATCCTTAAAGCGGGTGGCTTTACCACCGGTGGTCTGAACTTCGACGCCAAAGTTCGTCGTCAGAGCACCGATAAATACGATTTGTTCTACGGTCATATTGGCGCAATGGATACTATGGCGCTGGCATTGAAAGTGGCTGCCCGTATGATTGAAGACGGTGAACTGGACAAACGTGTGGCGCAGCGTTACTCCGGCTGGAATAGCGAGCTGGGTCAGCAAATTCTGAAAGGCCAGATGTCACTGAGTGACCTGGCAAAATATGCCCAGGACCATAATCTGTCTCCGGTCCATCAGAGCGGTCACCAGGAATTACTGGAAAGTCTGGTGAATCATTATTTGTTCGATAAATAATCGTTAACAAAGACAGTCCCTGAGCCCGGTAAGCGGTAGCGATACCGGGCATTTTTGTAAGGAATGATCGCTATGTATATCGGGATAGATCTTGGTACATCGGGTGTAAAAGCTATTCTGCTCAATGAACAGGGTGAGGTTGTCGCGTCGCATACAGAAAAACTTACCGTATCACGCCCCCATCCTCTCTGGTCAGAGCAAGATCCAGAACAGTGGTGGCAGGCAACCGACCGTGCTGTAAAAGCATTGGGACAATTGCATTCACTACAGGGTGTTAAAGCGTTAGGTATTGCCGGGCAGATGCATGGAGCAACGCTTCTTGATTCGCAAAATCAGATTCTGCGCCCGGCTATTTTGTGGAATGACGGTCGATGCGGTGAAGAGTGTGCTTTGCTGGAGCAAAAAGTACCACAGTCTCGGGCTATCACCGGCAACCTGATGATGCCTGGCTTTACTGCGCCAAAACTGCTTTGGGTTCAACGTCACGAACCGGAGGTTTTCAGCCGGGTGGCAAAAGTGTTACTGCCGAAAGATTATCTGCGTCTGCGTATGACGGGCGATTTTGCCAGCGATATGTCTGATGCCGCAGGAACGATGTGGCTGGATGTGGCGAAGCGTGACTGGAGCGATGTCATGCTGGAGGCCTGTCAGTTAACCCGTGATCATATGCCTGCGCTTTACGAAGGCAGTGAAATCACCGGCACGTTATTACCGGAAGTTGCCCGTGCATGGGGAATGCCATCTGTACCTGTTGTTGCGGGTGGGGGCGATAACGCCGCAGGGGCCGTCGGCGTGGGAATGATTGACGCAAACCAGGCGATGTTGTCGCTCGGAACATCTGGTGTGTACTTTGCTGTTAGCGAAGGCTTTTTGAGCAAGCCGGAAAGCGCCGTGCATAGCTTTTGCCACGCATTGCCGGAACGCTGGCATTTAATGTCAGTGATGTTGAGTGCGGCATCATGTCTGGACTGGGCGGCGAAATTAACCGGTATGGAATCTGTTCCGGTACTGATTAACGCAGCACAACAGGCTGATGAAAAGGCCGATCCTGTCTGGTTCTTACCTTATCTTTCTGGCGAGCGCACGCCACACAATAATCCACAGGCGAAGGGTGTTTTCTTTGGACTAACCCATCAGCATGGTCCGGCGGAGCTGGCAAAAGCAGTGCTTGAGGGAGTGGGATATGCCCTGGCCGATGGTATGGATGTGGTCCACGCATGTGGTGTTAAACCGCAAAGCGTAACGTTAATTGGTGGTGGTGCGCGTAGTGCGTACTGGCGTCAGATGCTGGCGGATATTAGTGGTCAGCAACTGGATTATCGTACAGGCGGTGATGTTGGTCCGGCACTCGGCGCGGCCAGGTTGGCACAAATTGCCGTCGGCAAAGACAAGTCGCTGGCAGAATTGCTACCACAACTCCCACTGGAGCAAACCCATACCCCAGATGCTCAACGTCATGTGGCATATCAGCCACAACGTGACACTTTCCGTCGTCTCTATCAGCAATTGCTGCCTCTTATGGGGTAATAAATTCCCCTGTCTGTCCGGGCAGGGGAATTTATCCAATCTATATATTTTTTAAATCAATAAAAATTTAATATGAATGTATTCTGAAAATCATTTGTTAATGGTATTTTTCAGTTTTGTCTTGTGTTAGTTGCTCGTAATGTATCCCCGTCATAGAGATAGGGAGGTCACAATGCAAATTTCAAAGGCAGTAGCAAGAGTATTATTTTTTACTGGTGCGTTGGTCTACCTGGCGGGGCTATGGTATTCATGCCCTCTGTTGAGCGGAAAAGGCTATTTTCTGGGCGTGTTAATGACAGGCACATTTGTGACTTACTCATATCTACGTGCAGAAAGATTCAGCAATATAGATGAAACATTTTCTCGTATCTGCCAGTTCGTTGCACTACTTACTGTTGGTCTGTTGTTTCTCGGTGTCAGGAATGCCCCCATTAATGTTTATGAAATGGTGATATATCCTGTTGCTTTTTTCGTCAGTATATTTGGTCAAATAAAGTTAATGCGTGCGGAGTAATGTTATATTCTCACTGGTTCGAGTATAAGCCTGAAAGGTATTCTACTTTTCAGGCTAATGGTTGCTAACTGACCAGTCTTCTGCGATCAATTTTTTGTAATATTACAGAAAGTAATAAGCTACTGATCAGCGTAATACTAAATATCCAGAGTATATCCAGCAATGGCGATGTTTTAAATTCAAGACCACGGGTACGCAAGGCATGAATGATAAAAGCATGAAAGCCATATATTCCCAGAGAATGACGGGATATTAAGTTAAGTCCCGGAACTGTATGGGTATTAAGCGTATTTTTTACGAATGTCAGTAATGACACCGCACAAATAAATACCATCGGTCCACAGTAAAGATACCAGGTATCCGCAAAGTTGCCACGCCACTGTAATTCATACAGTGTGCCTCGTGAGATGATAAAAACTCCTGCAACAAACAGTATTGCGCTTATCCAGGTTAGCGACCTCTTTTGGGTATTCATCATGCCGATAGCTCTACCTAACATGCCGTACAGAATGTAATAGACAGTATCACCGTTGATATATAAATTTATTGGTAGCCATTCGACTCCATCGATTTTTTGCGGTACTGTATTTGGATTAGCAATGATTCCGATAATAACCATCAGTATCAATAACATCTTACCGCTTATGTTTCTCACTTGAATAATCGGGGAAACGAGATATATCACAATAATGGCGAAGAAAAACCACAGGTGATAAAAAACGGGTTTTTGCAGCAGATTTTTGAGTGATAACTCAATATTAATCGATGTGAACAGCGAGATATATAACAGTGCCACAAGGCTATAAAAAATCAGGCACAATCCAATGCGTAAAAAATGGCGTGTTTGAGCGCTTCGTTCACCAAAGAAGAGATAGCCTGAGATCATAAAAAACAATGGTACGCTAACACGAGACGCGGAGTTTAGTACATTTGCCAAATCCCAACTTTCAGGGCTAATGCTATGAGCATTAGTGACATACCATGTGGTGGTATGAATCATCACCACCATTAAACAGGCTATTCCTCGCAGGTTATCAATCCAATAAATTTTGGGTGGCATCTGTGTCTCTGTGTCTGGTTAAAAAAATTCTGACCGATAAATCATTGAAGCATCGCACTGGATTAATCTGAGTTTTATGGCTACAGATTATAATGGCTTGAGTAAAATCTTACCCCTCAGCCACTATACAGAACTCAATAATAAGACTCACCTGCAAAAGACGGTAATTTGATGATGATGAAGTATTGCTTTCCAGCAATAGTACTTATGTTGATGGCAGGATGTTCAACACCACCACCAGAACAGAAAGCTCAAAGGGTTAAGGTTGATCCCATTCGGTCATTGAATATGGAAGAGCTATGCAGAGATCAGGCGGCAAAACGCTATAATACAGGTGCGCAAAAAATCGACGTCACCGCCTTCGAACAGTTCCAGGGAAGCTACGAAATGCGCGGTTATACCTTCCGGAAAGAGCAGTTTGTCTGTTCTTTTGACGCGGATGGCCATTTTTTGCATCTTTCCATGCGCTAAGGCCTGCCTTTTTCCCGTTTCGTACTGTATATCTTCCATCCAGCGGGTATACTGATCCCTTCCTTTAAATCCACACGTATCCAG
>ERZ808041.1020-NODE-1020-length-13220-cov-11.612798_pt1 | contig 13220 bp, 11 predicted proteins | sample MGYA00380192_ERZ808041 | MGnify/ENA primary metagenome ERZ808041 (study PRJEB31490, sample SAMN06133412) | mouse gut metagenome | isolation source: Z1_1 | host: mice | place: China: Chengdu | collected 2015-05 ... | reverse complement strand
AAAAGGAGGATGAGGAACTTAAAACAGCAACATAATCTTTTCAACTTTTTTTGTCTAAAGTATTGACATATGTCCACAATGGCAGAGGACGGGCTTCTGATACCTTATCCGGAACACAACCGATTTTTTATCAACCGGGAATTGGCGCAGGAGTACATGGATAATCACACCGATCTGATTGATGTGATTGGATATGATGAGATAGTATTCCAGTCCATGCAGGAGCAGAGTCGGCACAAAAAGGAGCAGGCGCAGAAAGAAACTTCTGGACATCATGTCCAGAAGTCCGGTGACAGGATTTCCATTGACGGGCAGGAATGTATAAAGACGGATGAATGGAAAGCCGGGGATAATGTATATGTAGTGGGCAATTCCGTGGAGGACAGCGATTTCTTTTATGCGTCGGTAAACGGGAAAGACTTTTTTGAGTATGACCATAAGCCTTACCGGGATGAAGTGGAAGATGATTACATTGACATGGAAGCCATGCGGGATATTGACCGCCACGAAGCAGAGGTGTTTTCACGCTTTGAGGGCGGGGGGATGCCGGATTTTTATTATGCTATCTCCCTTACTTCTGATGCTTTGGCGGGCAGTTATTGTATTTCCGTGATGGATGGCAGCACAGGGGAGGAGATACAGCCTTACCGTGACGGCCATGGGGAAATGTCAACATTTGAGACTGTCGATGAGGCTGTGGATTACTGCCACAGGAACGGCATTGATTTTGAGAATGCGAAAGAGGTGGATCAGTGGCATATCATTGATGTGGAGCGTGCAAAGGCGGCTCCCGGCGGGCAGGTACAGAGGGAGGATGCAGAAAAGCCGCTGACCGCAGACGATATACAGAATCTGGTCTTGACGAACAGGGAATATTTTGCGGGTTCCCGGACTACGGTATATGACTTTGAATGTGACATACGGGGGGAGCATGATTCCCTGCAATATACCCTGGAATACCACGATGACGGGGAAGGCTTTACCATTCATACAGAAAAGGATGATATATGGGAACGGATGTCAGAGCCGGAACTGGAACGTCTGGAAGGGATTCTTGCCAGGGAAGCGGTGTACTTTAGATACCATGAAAAGATAACAGGGGCAGAAAGCCTTGAGGATTTGAAGGAGATTGAGTATGAGATCATGGAAGATGAATCTCCTTATTTTCCCGCTGTTTCGGAAAGGGTCTGGAAAGCGTTCTCACAGAAGGAGCAGGAGTTATCAGTTCCGGAGCAGGAAACTTCTGGACATGATGTCCAGAAGCCGGGAGAGCCTGGCCAGCCGGGTTACACAACTGAAACGGTGGAGGTCTATCCGGGCGAAAAAAACAATCTGCCCTATGACGTGGTTATTGAGAAGCTGCATTTTGAAGAACCGGAGAAAGCGGAGCCGGAGAAAGCGGTGCAGATTGATAAGTCCAGGGCTGTTAATTTCCATATCACGGATGATGCCCTCGGTATTGGCGGCGCAAAAGAGAAATTCAAGAGGAATATAGAAGCAATCCGCACCCTGGAGAAGATTGAGGGCGAGAACCGTATCGCCACACCGGAGGAACAGAAGATTTTATCACAGTATGTCGGGTGGGGCGGCCTTGCCGATGCGTTTGACGAAAGCAAAAGCGCATGGGCGGGGGAATATCAGGAATTGAAAAGCCTGCTGTCCGATACAGAATACGCTTCCGCAAGGGAGAGTACCTTAAATGCCCACTACACAAGCCCGGTCATTATCCGCAGTATCTATGAAGCCTTAGAAAATATGGGCTTTGAAAAAGGGAATATATTAGAGCCTGCAATGGGCATCGGGAATTTTTATGGTTGTCTGCCGGAAAAGATGCAGGAGAGCAGGCTGTACGGTGTGGAGCTGGACGGCATCACCGGGCGGATTGCGAAGCAGCTCTATCCAAAAGCTGAAATTAAAATCACCGGCTTTGAAAAGACAGACTACCCGAATGACTTTTTTGACGTGGCGGTGGGCAACGTGCCTTTCGGCCAGTATAAGGTGGCAGACAGGCAGTATGACAAGAACAATTTCCTGATACACGATTACTTTTTTGCAAAGACCCTGGACAAAGTGCGTCCGGGCGGCGTGGTCGCTTTCGTGACCAGCAAGGGTACAATGGACAAGAAAAGCCCCGAAGTAAGGAAATACCTTGCACAGAGGGCGGAGCTTTTAGGGGCGGTCAGATTACCCAATACCGCTTTTAAGGAAAACGCAGGAACAGAAGTCACTTCCGACATTTTATTCTTAAAGAAGCGTGACAGAGTTATGGACTTGGAGCCGGATTGGGTACACCTTTCGGAAAATGCGGACGGTATTGCCATGAACAGCTATTTTGCCGAACACCCGGAGATGGTCGTGGGTAAGATGGAAATGGTTTCCGGCCCCTATGGAATGGAAAGCACCTGCCAGCCCGACAATACAAGACCCTTTGCGGAGCAGCTTGCGGAAGCCATGAGCCGTATTGACGGGGAGATTGAGGCGGTGGAGCTTGATGAGCTTGACGATGAATTTTCAGCCCAGACCATTCCGGCAGACCCGAATGTGAAGAATTACAGCTTTTGCGTAGTGGATGATAATGTTTATTACCGTGAAAATTCCGTTATGAAGCCTGTGGACATGAAAGATTCCATGCTGGAACGCATTAAGGGCATGGTAGAAATAAGGGATTGTACGCAGGAGCTTATCCGTGTGCAGTTAGAGGAATACCCGGATACTGTCATTCAGGAAAGGCAGGTAGAGTTAAATTCGCTGTATGATGCTTTTTCCAAAAAGTACGGGCTTATCAATTCACAGACCAACAAGCGGGCATTTAACCAGGACAGCAGCTATTGCCTGTTATGTTCCCTTGAAAAGACGGACGAGGAAGGAAAATTTGTCGGCAAGGCGGATATGTTCACAAAGCGCACCATTAAGAAAGCGGAGGTTGTCACAAGTGTTGACACGGCAACCGAAGCCCTTGCGGTGTCGCTGTCAGAAAAGGCGAGGGTTGACCTTGACTATATGGCGGAGCTGTCCGGGAAAAGCGTTGACAAGATTAAAGAGGAACTGACGGGGATCATCTTCCAGAATCCCGTAACGGACAAGTGGGAAACAGCGGACGAGTATCTGAGCGGCAACGTCCGTGACAAGCTGGAAACAGCGAAAACCTATGCGGAGAACCACCCGGAATATACCGTGAACGTGCAGGCGCTTACACAGGTACAGCCAAAAGAGCTTGATGCAAGCGAGATCGAAGTGCGTATCGGTGCAACATGGGTAAAGCCGAAATATCTGGAGGATTTCATGCGTGACACCTTTGAAACGCCGCAGCATTTGTTTGATAAAAATATCATGGGCATACAGTTTTCAGGCGTGACGGGGCAGTGGAATGTTAAGGGCAAAAATGCGGATTACGGGAATACCCTTGTGAACATGACATATGGAACAAGCCGCAGGAATGCCTACCAGATTTTAGAGGATTCGCTGAATTTAAAGGACAGCCGGGTATATGACACAATTATGGAGGACGGGAAGGAAAAAAGAGTATTAAACAAAAAGGAAACCACCCTTGCGGCACAGAAACAGGACACCATAAGGGAAGCCTTTAAGGACTGGGTTTTCCGTGACCCGGACAGGCGGCAGGACTTGGTGGCAAAATACAATAAGCTGTTCAACTCCACAAGGCCGAGGGAATATGACGGGGCGCACTTGAAATTTCCCGGAATGACACCGGATATTGAGCTAAAACCCCACCAGAAAAGCGCAGTCGCACACGTTTTATACGGGGATAATACCCTGCTGGCGCACTGTGTCGGGGCGGGCAAGACCTTTGAAATGACAGCGGCGGCAATGGAGAGCAGGCGGTTAGGCTTATGCCAGAAAAGCCTGTTTGTAGTGCCGAACCATTTGACGGAGCAGTGGGCGAGCGATTTTCTCCGGTTATATCCCGGTGCGAATATATTAGCTGCAACAAAAAAGGATTTTGAGCCTGCCAACCGGAAGAAATTCTGTTCCCGGATAGCAACAGGCGATTATGATGCGGTGATTATCGGACATTCGCAATTCGAGAAGATTCCTCTGTCAATCGAGCGTCAGGAAGCCATGATAGAAAGGCAGATCAGCGAGATTGAGCTTGCCATAGAGCAGGCAAAGGCCGACAACGGGGAACGCTATACCATTAAGCAGATGGAGAAAACAAGGAAATCGCTCCATGCAAGGCTTGAAAAGCTGAATGACACATCGAGGAAAGACAATGTAGTGACCTTTGAACAGCTTGGAGTTGACAGGCTGTTTGTAGATGAGAGCCATTTTTACAAGAACCTTTTTTTATACACAAAGATGCGGAATGTGGCGGGCATCGCACAGACGGAGGCGCAAAAATCCTCAGATATGTTTGCGAAGTGCCAGTACCTGGATGATGTGATATGTTGTGAACTGTAGATGTAAACATTTCCGGCAAATGCAGTATTTTAGCGGAAATGTGCGTCTGCTAAAATACAACATATGCGGCTGGCTCATTTGTGGTGAATGGAAACTTGCAGATGTTGTAATAAAGTAAGAAGGTGATAAATTCTTTTATTCGTATCTGTAAACAGTTTAGCACAAAGAAAGGCGGTTGTATATGGAAATTACATATCATTGGGAAGGTGACTATCTGATTCCCGACCTGAAACTTTCGGATACAACGGAATATCAGATCGGAAAGTACGGGAGAATGAGACAGCGGTTTTTGAAGGAGAATCATGGAGGCATTTATTCATATATGATTCTATCAGAAACATTATGGAAGCACCTTGCAGAGATTGATGAAGAATGCAATGAAATGATGGACAGGCTTGTAAGTCAGATGGCTAAAAAAGAGGGCGTGACGGAGCAGTTAAAATCCGATGACTGGCTTTGCTGGCTTCAGAAGATGAACAGCATCAGGAGCAGGGTGGAGGAAGTAGTGCTGCACGATCTGATATATTCCCTTTAGTTTTATTCTGGCTTTAAGCTTTGTAGCATGAGGCGCAGATGATGTCAAGACACCGGCTCCGCCTCGCCTGCGGCGGTCTTGACATCATCTGCGCCTCATGCTATGAAGTGATTAAGGGGAAACAAAGTTCCCCCATTGCATTAAAAATGCCAATGGTGGTATTTTGAAAAAAATCAAAATTAGGGATTGACACGAATTAAAAAATAGCTTATTATTGACAATAAGAAATGGGTTTTCACCGTACATCTTGCTACGGCTTGCTCGTTTCTTTTTTTATTGCCAAAATGTCATACAGATACTTCCTGCCATTTTCGGCATGGTTAATCAAAAGACGGGCATAGAAGATATTGTATCTTACAAGCACATTTTTCTCATAGACCGGGAGGGCAAAACGGACATCATACCTGTACCAGCCGTATTTTGCGTTTTTATTGTGTTTTTCCTTGCGGTTTTCTTCAAAAGCCGGGTTAGATGCTATCTGTATCAGCTCTGGTATCGCAGTAGCGGCGTTTGCCTTCGCTTTTGCATTTGCACCCATAAGGCTTTTACGGCTTTCTGATTCTGTATATTCTTCAGGAAGTTCACTTCCGATATAAATACGTTCCGCATTTTCCTCAATCTCATAATAGTCCCCGACATATCCTTCAAGATACTGCTTTACATCATCCCAGTCAATCTGACGTTTGCCCTTGAAACGGATATCGTTAATCAAGACCAGCCTTTTACCATCTGCATCGGTTATGATATTTACATTTCTATTTTCAATCATCTCTTTGGTTCCCTTTCTTCTTTTCCCTTGATTTATATACATTAAACTGGTTCTTGCACCTCTGGCTGCAAAATTCATTCCCCTTCCTGCTTGCGACAAAGGCTTTCTTACAATGTTTGCACATGCGCATATCACTGTCTTTATCCGTGAGCATGAATGAGAAGCACATCTGCACCATGACGAGCAGGGAGTGGAAATCCCATACGATGACGGGCGAATCCTTTTCAAGTGCGATCCGGTAAGTCGGTGCTATGCCGCCGAAAGCGGAAATGCCCTGACGGTACAGGCTACGTGTCTGTTCGTCAATTGTATCATAATCCATGTAATAAAGGAAACTTGTCATAAAGGTAAACGCCCAGTCGGTAAATTCCTTTACAAGCCAGTCGTATCTTTCCGCATATTCCTTCTGCAGTTCCATCGCCACAGCCTGCGGCGCATTCCCCATAGCCATCGTGATCGCAATGCCCTCACGGTCAGTCACCGACCAGCCCGATTCCAGACCGTTCTTTCTGAAATCCGGCTTGTCAAAAGGATAGAAATAGGCAAGATAGTCCTCTGTAGGGAGGGATTCTTCCCTTATAAAGTGATTTTTGGGAAGATATACCGATTCATAGGTTATAAAGTCCGCAGTTGTCGGCAGGGCGGTCATAAAGCCGAGGAAACCATATTTTTTGATAAAGTCAAGTACAGCTTCCTTCAATTCTTCTTCCGGTACTTTGTGCATGGCGGCAAGTCCGACATTTATGGCATCAATGACGAGCTGCTCCGCTTCCTGCATGGGATGGTACATTTCAGGTTTTGCATCTTTGGAAACCGTTATGTAGAGGTTACTGTCACTGCCTGTCTTATATTCATAACTGCTGTACCGAATCCACGGTGCGCTGGTATGTTCAAATAAATTCTTCATAAAAAATCTGCTCCAATCCATCAATCCTGCCACATTATATAGTGTAATATCTTCTATATTATAAATGGTTACTTATTATCGGTCAAGCTGTTTGTGGTTTTCTGTCGGGATACATTTATCTTCCCTTTTTCTTCCGTACTCCGTTTTCCAAGAAATATTTTTCATCAATCGTCATAGGCAGGCTGTTTTCTTTTCGGTATGTAAGTACGTCAGTATAAAGTTTCCGTATCTTTTTCAGAGCAGTTTCTCGAATACCCCTGATATTCCGGTCAGACTGTCCGATACTTTCCGCATACTCCGTTGTGGAATAATCACGCAAAAACAGATTATAGAGCATACTTTTGAGGTGCGGTTTTAGTTCCTTCAATATTTTCGATAAATCCGTATCCGTGACAAGTTCATGTATTGTTTCCGGGTGGTCAAATATAATATCGAGGAAATCGCCCGCAAGCATAAGCCTTCTTAAAATCATGTCATAGGAAGGGTTGTCGGAAAGGTATAATTCGTATGCGCCCCATTCCAGCGGAACAGCGGAGCGTCCTGTTTCATGGTTTCTTTCTTTCCGTTCCCTGTTGGCGTCCAGTTTGTCCCACTAGTACAGCACATTTTCAAAGTCGGCTTCCGTCCTTGCGCTTTCCTCAATACGTCGGATTGCAAGGGCGCGGGCTTCACGGTGGAGCATATCCCCGTCCGCTTCCGTTATGAAATTCTGCTCCCTGAATGTCGGGAGTTCAGCGTATTTTGGCATTTATGGTCAGTCCTTTGCAAAAAAATAAAATTTTGTAGCTGTTTTTTCAAAAACACTTCCGTTTTTATAGCCGTTTTTCTCCTATTAGTGAAAGAGTAATTCTTTTTAACTAAAAATCGGTTACACGAAAGGAGGGACAGACTATGGGATACGGATAAAATAGAAATCCGATTACTATGTGCGGAAGTCAGAGGATTTAACAGTTCCACGAACAATTATAAGTGAAATGTGCATGATGCGCAAGAAAGGATTGCTAATGGAGGCAGTAAAATTGAATAACGATATGGCAAAGTCCAGCCCTTCTGCGGCTGGCTTTTTTTACCGCAGGATTGGCGGGACGCTTTTTAAGGTCAGGGTGTATACAGGTTCAGGGTATGCCGACACTCTGGATGAAAAAATTCCCCGATTAATTTTGAATGAAATGGTGACAGGTGCAGAAAGTTATGTTAAGATGGATTCACCACAGATGAGCCAGCCGCCGGAAAGGAGTTTGGAATGAACAACAGGACGGCTGGTGACAACAGAATAACAGCTCTTTATGAGCGGCTCTCAAGGGACGATGATCTTGCGGGGGACAGCAACAGCATAGTCAACCAGAAAAAGATGCTGGAGGATTATGCAAAAAATAACGGGTACACGAACACGGTGCATTTTACGGATGACGGATTTTCCGGTGGCAGTTTTGAAAGACCGGGATGGAAGCAGATGTTAAGCCGGATTGAAAACGGCGACATCGGCACAGTCATAGTAAAGGACATGAGCCGTGTGGGGAGGGATTACCTTCAGGTAGGATTCTACACGGAGGTATTTTTCCGGGAAAAGGGTGTCCGTTTTATTGCTGTTTCCAATGGCGTTGACAGTACGAACAACACCAGCAGTGAATTCGCCCCTTTTTTGAATATCATGAATGAATGGTATCTGCGTGACTGCAGCAGGAAGATCACCGCAGTTTTGCGGGCAAAAGGGAAAGAAGGAAAACCGATCACAAGCAATCCGCCATACGGATATGTGAAAAGCCCTGATGATAAAAACCTCTGGTTTGTCGATGAAGAAGCGGCAGAGGTTGTGAAAAAGATTTTCCGTCTGACCGTGGAGGGTATGGGACCGTATCAGATTGCAAAGCGGCTTATGGCAGAAAAGGTGGAGAAACCGTCATATTATCAGGCGACAAGGCAGAGGGGTAATTTCAAAACCATGTGCGATTTTGAAACTCCCTGCAACTGGACGGGCGGATCGGTGGTGCGGATACTGGAAAGACCGGAATATATGGGCGACACAGTGAACTTCCGCAGCCATAAGGAATCCTACAAAGATAAGAAAGCGGTTAAAAACAGCAGTGAGGACATCCTTGTTTTTCAGGATACCCATGAACCAATCATAGACCGCAGGACTTGGTATCTGGTGCAGGAATTAAGAAAGACGGTGCGGAGAGTGGATACCAGCGGGGAAGGAAGCCTGCTGACCGGAAAGCTCTACTGTGCGGACTGCGGCGGGAAGATGCACTACCGCAGAAGCACGACAAGGGCGGGCAGGGACTGGCGTGGGATTCCGAACGGGGAAGTCCAGCATACATCCGCAGGTTTTAATTGCAGCACCTATAACAGCAGCAGAAAAAAGTATAAACAAGTGTGCTGTTCCCATTCCATAAAAGAGGATACGGTAAAACAGCTTATCCTTGAATCAATCCAGTATGCCTTAAAAAGCGTCCACATGGACGAGGCGGCATTTATAAAAAGTATGCGGAGTGCATCGGAGGTCAGGGACAAAGGCGAAGTGAAAAAGCTGAAAACAGACCTTGCGAAAAAAGAGAAGCGCTTTGCAGACCTTGACTTACTGATTAAAAAGGTGTATGAGGATAACGCAATGGGGAAGCTGCCGGACAGGCGGTATGAGATGTTATCTTCCGATTATGAGAAGGAACAGCAGGAACTTGAAATTTCCATGCAGGAAATCAGGGAAAAACTTATGCAGTTTGAAGATGATACGGACAGGACGGAGGAATTTCTCTCACTTGTCCATAAATACACTGACATTCAGGAACTTACGCCGGCCATCGTTAATGAATTTGTGGACAAAGTGCTGGTACACAAGATAGAGGAAACGGACGGCGACCGTGTGCAGGAGATTGAGATTTTCTTAAATTATATCGGGAAGGTGGAACTTCCGGCGCAGGAACTATCGGAGGAAGAAATGGCGGAGGAAGAAAAGAAACGGAAAAGCCGCCAGTACAGGAGGGAATACATGAAAGCCTACCGGGAAAAGCACAGACCGGAAATCCGGCGCGTGATTGAGGGCGCAAAAGAAGCAGACAGGCAGAAACAGATAGCAGAGGCGGAACTGTCGGCGGACGGACTCCTGCAAACGGACGGTACGGAACAGGTTGCGGCTATGGTGGCAGGGGAAAACAAGATTATCGTAGAGGGCAGCCTTCCGACCAAAGAGGAAGTGAAGCGTAAGTATGGCAGATAATTTTATTAAAAATAACAACTATGAAAGTGAGGACTTTTTTATGACAAAAATCAGAGATTACAATATGAACGGAACAATTATTTTAGGCGTGGATGCAGGATATGGGAACTATAAAACGGCGAGATGCTGTTTCCCGACTTCCGTAATCAGGAATAGCCAGCCGCCCGTCTTTACGAGGGATTATCTGGAATATAACGGCGGCTACTACACCATAGGCGAGGGACACAAAAATTTTGTTGCAGAGAAAAGCGCGGATGATGACAATTATATCCTTACCCTTGCCGCCATTGCAAAGGAACTGAAAGCGAGGGGGCTGTCAGCCGCAAAGATACATCTTGCTGTGGGACTTCCGCTGAAATGGGTGCAGGTGCAGCGTGATTCGTTCCGTGAGTATATGATGCAGAACCGCCATGTAGATTATAAGTATGCGGGCAGGCGTTATGCGGTTGACATTGTGGACTGTACGGTCATGCCGCAGTGCTATGCGGCGGTAGCGGAGAGCCTGCCTGATTTTAAGGGTATGCACATGATAGCGGATATCGGCAACGGTACAATGAATGTGATGATACTCAATAATGGAAAGGCGAGCGAGAGTAAGTCGTGGACGGTAAAGCTGGGGGCAAATGAATGTTTTATGGCAATCCGCAATCTTATACTGGACAGGAAAGCGGAGGAACTTCCGGCAGAGATTATTGAGAATTATCTTCGTTACGGCGATACAGAAGTGGGCGGGGAATACCAGCAGCTTATGGAGGAAGCGGCAAAGTCCTATGTAAATAGGATATTTGCGGAACTGAAAGCACACGGATACAATCCGAATCTTATGAAACTTTATATCATGGGCGGCGGCGCAAAGGTTGTGGAGCTTGTGGGAGATTATGACAGCGGTAATGTCACTTTCAACCACGATATACGGGCAAATGCCAAAGGCTATGAATACTTCTGCTATATGAAGCTGCGCAGGCAGAAATCAATGGCTTCCGCCGGATAAGGGGGCGCATCCGAATGAAAAATAAAAACCACAATATCCGTTTCAACATGGAGAAAGAGGACGAGTGCAGGGCGTGGGAGCTTCTGCACTCCCTGAAGGTGCGGCAGATGTTCAAGTCACAGAACAGATTCGTGATAGAGGCGGTCAATGATTATTACGACAGATGTGTAGCGATTAAGAATGATCCGTATCTGGAAACGAGGGAGAAAGAAGATGCCTTTGCGGAGCGTATCGTGGAGGCGGTGGAAAAGAAAATGATGTCTAATCTTCCGGCACTGTTCGGGATGTATATGGCGCAGATGCAGGCTTTTTCTTTATCCGTCCCTATGGGGGCGTATCCGGCGGCGCAGGTCGGCATGGTGTACGGACAGGCGCAAGCAGGAGTTTTGTCCAATGGCACGAATCCTCCAAATATGGCAGTGCAGGATACGGAAGATACGCAGGGACAGGATAAACAAGAGAGCATCACAGAGCCGCCGGACAATGAATTGATTGATTTTGACGCATTTTAATATGTTTATGGGGTAAGGCTACGGTAATCGGATTTATTGTAGCCTTATTTTTATGGAATGAAACGTAAATGCAGCTGCATTTTTACAGTAACAGGAAGAAGTGTAGTCGAAAGGCTACAAAACAAGGACAAAGGGCAGCCATAAAATGGCGCAAAACAACGCTGCGCTTATGTTTGATAAAGGGCGGGCATTTAAGCCCGCAAAATAAGGGAAAAGAGCAGCCGAAAGGCTGCAAATAAGGGAGTAAATGTAGCCGCTTGTTTTGGGACTGATATATCCAGTTTCAGACAGGTGGCTTTTTCATGTTCTGAAAAGATCTGTTCAGGTGACAGTTTCGGAGGATTCCGGGGAGTGTCAGCGGGTAATTTCCGGGGAGGGCATAAGCCCTTCCCTAAGCCCTCGGCGTTTGAGAGCGAAATACACCCTACGCACAAACCTTCGGTTTATGCTCCGGGGATTTCGCCCTTGCAGGGGGCAAATTTGCGCAGTCGCAAATTTACAGTCCGAAAGAGCCGGACTGTATTTATCTATGCCGCCACAAAAGGCAGGCGCATGGATGCTGTTGCTGTGGGCGGCTACATTTTTGAGCAAATATGCAGCGACATTGACGGGACTTCGCAGAAGTCCCCCTGCGGCTGTCAGAAATAGACAGCCACGAACTGCCCGGATACGGGCTGTGGTTCGTAGTAAGCCGCCATATGGCGGCTGCTCATATAAAAACGGCGGCATTAGATTATCCACCAAAGGAAAGGAGAAAGGCATTTTTGAAAAGAAATTCATTTATAGAAATGGCAAAGCTGCATGACTTATCAGGGCGCATCACTTATATTTCAAGCCATGCCAAGCAGGAACATCTGTATGAAGTCTATGCAACGGAGCCGGACAGGGCATTCTGGCGGGAACTTGCCAAGTGTAATCAGCAGGAATTTGAAAAAAGCGGCACAAACGGGAAATGTATTGAGGCAAGGGAGCTGATGATCGCCCTGCCGGAGAGTTTTATAAACTATGACCATGACTATCTTTTGAAAAAGATGGTAGACGAATTTAAGGAAAAGTATGGCGTGGAGTGCTTTGCCGCACTCCACCACAATAAACGGAAAACAAATCTGCATATCCATATGATATTTGCGGAGAGAAAGCGGTTAGACCAGCCAGAAGAAAAGACAGCTACACGGAATATGTTCTATGACGAGCAGGGGCATCATGTGCGAACAAAGAAAGAGATATTTGACGAGGACGGAAATATCCGCAAAGGCTGTAAAATCATCAAAAAAGGTGAAGTGTATGAGCGTAAGAATTTTACCGTAAAAGATAGCCGTTTTAAGCAGGAATCTTTTCTGGATGAAGCAAAAGTATTTTATACGGATCTGATTAACCAGATGGCGCTTGATGATAAGGACAGGCTCAGCATTTTTGATAAAAACGGTCCGTACCTTGCCACAAAGAAAGTCGGCAAAAACAATCCGAAAGCGAAGGAGATAAAGGCAGACAATGAAATCCGCACGGAATGGAACAGGGCTGTTGACCGAGCGATCGTAAGCGGCCTATCCGAATCAAAAATTTTGGAATTAAAGAAAACGGAGATCACGGACAGGGTAAAGGAATCCGTGGAGCAGAACGGGAAAAAGCCGGAACTGTTTGGGGAGATTGTCAGGGCGGCGATTCTGTTATTAGAACTTCTGATTGCGAAAGCCATGCGGAAGGTAATGGATATAGCGGAGAAAGTTATCGGAAACGCTGTTGACGGCGTAAAAGAAAGATCAAGAGAAACGGAAAACTGTATCCATGCAGGAGTGGACATATGTCAATACTTTAGACAAAAAAAGTTGAAAAGATTATGTTGCTGTTTTAAGTTCCTCATCCTCCTTTT
>ERZ808041.1018-NODE-1018-length-13276-cov-3.735207_pt1 | contig 13276 bp, 13 predicted proteins | sample MGYA00380192_ERZ808041 | MGnify/ENA primary metagenome ERZ808041 (study PRJEB31490, sample SAMN06133412) | mouse gut metagenome | isolation source: Z1_1 | host: mice | place: China: Chengdu | collected 2015-05 ... | reverse complement strand
CGGTTAGAAGAATTACAAAGGAATCTTGCTCGTATCGAATATAAACAGTCGGCTAGCAAAGACTCTTATTTCAATTTCGAAAGTGAAATAGAATCACTATACGACAGGGCGTATTATTTTGGTTTAATAAGTGAAAACAGCAAGAATGAACCAACTGTAAGTGATAAACTTGAAAATTTGAAAGCGATAGTTAATTACAAGGATATAAACGAAATCCCAGCAATTAATGAAAGAACAAAAATTGAAAAAGAACTTTTCCTCTTAAAAAAAGAACTGACAGACATTAATGAATATATAGAAACAAATACTGAATATAAGAAGTTTTTAAAAGATAACCAAGACTCTCTTTTAATAGCCAAATATCTAGATGATAATTATAGCGAAATTTTATATACAAAAAACATCTATTCAATCATTAAATCCTTATTGAACCAAAGCTCAGAGATAAAAAAGGCTATAGCCGAAAAAGGACAAAACTCACTCATATCAAAAACAAATGCTAAGAGAAAAGAGTTAGAACTTAAAATATCATCCTTGAGTAAAAAACTTGCAACTGTTAGTGATGAAAAAATCACACCAATCGAGCTTTATCGGTTCATGGGTGAACTCAGCTCTGAAATTAAACGGATAGTTGTTCTCCCTAAATATGATTATACTGATACTATAGAAAAGATAACTACTAAAATTAATGAGTTAGAAAGCAAGATAACAGATAATAATGCCTTTAAAGAATATACATTGAGTTTACTGAACGGAAAAATAAAGGAAATATTCAAACGGATGCCTTTAAAAGGATTTGAGGATGCAACTCCGATATTCAACAAGGCAAAAAAAACACTTGATTTGATAAATAAAAATCAAGTTGAAAAAATGATAGATATTGGAAGTGCTTCTAACTATATGTATGTACATGTAGCTTATTTCCTTGCACTTCACGAATTGGTAAGAGATAGAAAAGTACCGTGGGTTCCACGATTCTTAGTCATTGACCAGCCCAGCACTCCATATTTTAGTACTGCTGGTAAAAAAACTGATGACTTTGCAAGTCTTGATGCAGCCCTAAGTGAAATTAATTCTTTTGTTGAGAAAATGCGGTCTCATGGTGGTTTCCAAATAATACTATTAGAGCATATTGAAGAGTCTTATTGGCTTGACAGAGAAATGACGAACTTTACTCTTGTTGATAATGAATTAAGAGGCAATTATGGTTTAATTCATTTCAAATAAAATCGAACAGAGATTATGAGGGCACTATGATTGCATACATAGTGCCACAGCTTATCAGCTACGAGGTTTATAACCAACATCCAGGATAAATTTTGAAAGTTCTGAACGTGTTATATCAATATCATATGCGCTGCATAACATAGCAAGTGCTTGAGCAAATTTTATTCTTATCTTTTGCAGATTTTTATACATCTTCACATTAGCATCAGCAGAATTAGAAATCTTATGAAGACTCATAAGTTCTTCACTCATAGTCAAAACCAAATTTAATAAAACTAATGAAACCGACTCATCATTGCATTTCAGCCTAACATTTTCCGTCTCTTTCTTTATTTCTTCCAGGCTTTTTATAACTGCATAAATAATTTCCTCGTCAAGAGGAGCTGTTAAGACTTTCTTTGGTTCAAGAAATTTTATATAACGTTCAATTTCAACTTTATTAGGGTTTTTCTTGATTAAATCCTTCAGGGTAATACCAGATATCGAAACACCGGAACCAATAACAGAGATAATATCCATTATGATCGACATAGATAACTCCTATCACACTCAAAATTAATTTCTCTCGAAGTATATTCCTTATCGTATTACTAAGCAAAATCAATGAGAAAAAAGCACTTTTTGCCCAAGAAAGCTGGACAGTGCTAGATAATCAAACGATAATATTATTATGTTTGCTAAAACATCTACTTTCCCTTTATAAACAAAGAGTTAACTTAAATTATGGATATAAGAGAGTTTATCGGGAACTATCGAAATCATCCAGTACTGTTCATTGGAACTGGATTCAGTTTGAGATATCTGTCAAATTCCTTTGATTGGAATGGTCTCCTATCTCATATCTGCTTTGAGCTTACCGGTGATAAAGAATCTTATCTTGACATTAAATCAAAATGTCAAATAAATGGTGAGTATAAATATGAAAAAATTGCAAGCAATATAGAAAGATTATTTAACGAAACTTTATCTAATGACAGAAATGGTAAATTCAAAGAAATAAATGATATTTTCTATACTGAAATGGATAAAGGTGTTAATTTAAGTAGATTTAAAATATATATAACTAAAATATTATCAACCACTTTAATTAAAGAAGAAAAAAATGACGAAATAGCTGAACTGATAAAAATGAGAAAAAATATTGGTTCAATTATTACTACTAATTATGACACTTTGATTGAACAATTTTTTGAATTCGAACCCCTAATAGGTAATAGCATACTTTTAAGTAATCCTTATGGGTCTGTATATAAAATACATGGTTGTGTCTCTGCCCCTTCCGAACTAACGATTACAGAAGAAGATTATGACTATTTCGATAACAAATATGAACTAATTAGAGCACAATTACTCTCATTATTCATACATAATCCGGTTATCTTTATTGGTTATAGCATAAGCGATAGAAACATACAGCAAATTTTAAAGACTATTTTTTCCTATGTACCTACTAACTCAGATATAGCTAATAAAATAAGAAGTAATTTTTTACTTGTCGAATATGAAAAAGATTCACGATCTAATACTATATCTGAACACGATATATATATAGGAAATGCTACCACTATAAGAATAAATAAAATAAAGACTGATGATTACGCTTCTATATATGAAAGTTTGTCAGATTTAATCTTACCAGTTTCAGCAATGGATATTAGAAAAGTTCAAAAAGTCTGGAATGAAATAAAAAGTGGTGGGGATATAGAAGTAAAAATCACAGAAGATTTAGACCAGTTAAAAAATGGACAAATGGTATTAGCCGTAGGTTCTCATAAACGAGTCAAGTATGAGTTCCAAACCAAGCCTGAGATGATGCAAGATTATTTCAAGATTGTTGAGGAAGCAAATAAGCAATTAATTATATTGTTAAATAAACAGAAAATACAAAGTTCCCAGTTCTTTCCAATCTTTGCATTCAGTGAAATCTGCCCTGAACTTGATAATGTAGAAATTTATAAGGAACAACAAAGAAGGAAACTTGCTGATCATTTTGAGCGGACAACTGCAAACAATTGCAGCAATATTCACAATACTATTTCAGAAATTATTGAAGACAGGGCATTACCTATCTCAAAAAAAGATGACTGCATCTTTCATAGTTATTATCAAGATAGAATACAATCTGAGGATATTAAGAGTTATTTATTATCTTTCGAAGATAAAAATAGCACAGTATATAGACGATTATTATGCTTGTACGATTATAAATATTATGACATTTAAATTTCAATTAAAAAATTTGAGGCAAAAATGAATAAACTCTTTCCAATATTTTTATTATTACCTTTAGCTGTCTACGCAGAACCACCAAAGATTGTTTCTCCAATTGATCATGCGCCGTTGTTCCATGCCTGCTCCGAAAAGCAAGAAAAATTAAATATTTCAAGCAACCAATTAATTGATAAATTAGTTGCTATATATCATATAAATAGAAAGACAGCAGAAAGGGTAGTATCTCTATTAGATACAATACCTGCTGCTGCGCAACCAGGTTTTGACTGTTCGAATGTTGACACAGAATATAATAACATTCATAAATAAAGAGAAATAAAAGGCCTTCTTGTTCATAAGCAGGCCTTTTACTAAAATTGACAACATGGTTAAAACATTGTAGTTATTTATCACATTAATAATAATTACAGAGGTTCACACCATGAAAATAACTAAATTACTTTTTCTTCTGACAAGCATAGCTTTCTCAACAAATAGTTTTGCTAATGAATCAAATAATCCAAGTGATGACGTGCAAGAAAAGCTTGGTTCTCAATATTCACAGATTGCTTATGAATATCTTACTTTACATAAAGATAATAATATTTTTATTGATGAGAAAAATATAAATGAAAAATATACGCAAGAAGAATTCAAAAGATTATACACTCGTCAATTTAACACGAATTACAAATATTACTCACTTATGATAAAAAATCATCCAGAAGAATTCAAAAAGAGAATTTCTTTATTAAATGAAATTAGAGAAACAAACAAACCATGTCCGCATAACGGTTTGATTAATCAATGTTTGTTTTCAAGATCTCAATTTTTAGACTTCAATATAAAATTATCAAGCATGATTTTAAATGGTGAATCAAAACCGGAGATCGACCGAATATTTAAATCAAAAAAATTAGAAGAAAAACAATTTCAATTATTGAAAAACATGTTAATTGAACAAGGCACAAGAACCAAGCTATAAGCAAGGGCTAACTCATCGAAGCGCTACGCTGCTTCTTCGAGTTCCCCTTGTTTTTTCGCCCTTTGGTTGAAAAAAATTAAAAGCAAAATCAACACACTGCGTTGACATTATTCGCATCTATTATATAAATAAATTAAGCATAAGGAGTATGCTTTTATTTAATTATATGAAAAGGAGTTCACATGACCGAAAATAATACTTTTAATAAGATCGTTGTGAGTAAGCATTCCCGTAATGGAAGCGTTAACGAAGCGAAGCTCTCACACAACCAGCTTCGTTCTCATTGCGTCAGTGTCAGATTTAATGATGAAGAGCTAACTCTTCTCAATAAGAGACGTGGCCGTCATCGTAAAGGCGAGTGGCTTCGCTTATCTTTACTTAATAAACTTCCTGCTGTCGTTCCAGCTATCAATATTGAAGCCTGGAAAATCCTTGGTGAGATTTCGCAGAAGCTAAACAAGCTTGTGGCTCATCTTGATAGCAAGAGCTATGAAAGCTCTCTGACGCAAACTGAACTCTTCGCCGTAAAGCGTCAGGTCTCAGAAATTCGCTTGCATTTAATTACCGCAGACCTGTGGAGAGCTTCCCATGAAGGGAATGCAGAAGATAAAGAGAGGTAAGAGCTTCGCTGGTGTAGTGCTTTACGCATTAAAACCAGCTTCTCATCATAAAAAAGATCCGATAGTGATTGGCGGGAACATGGATGGAAGCGCCGCTGAAGATCTGATAGTTGAATTTAATACCACAAAAGCGCTTCGTCGTGATGTGGTCAAACCCGTATGGCACAATTCGCTTCGTTTGCCGAAGAACGAAGCGTTAACAAATTCAGAATGGGCAATCATAGCTGATGACTACATGAAGCGTATGGGCTTCTCTGAAACGCATCTCAGATGCTACGTCCTACATGACGACGAAGATGGCCAGCACATCCATATCATCGCCAGCAGAGTGTCTCTTAATGCCGGAAAGCTCTACCTCGGCAGGAATGAGAACCTGGCAAGCACGAGAATAATTCAGCAACTTGAAAGAGATTACAATCTGACAAGAACCAAAGGACCGAAAGCATCTCCAGCAGCGCCCTCACCTAAACCGAAGCTCAAAAAATCCCGTAATGAGCTGATGATAGAAAAGAGAACTGGTGAGCTATGCCCTAAAACCATTATCCAAAACGCTCTGGAAGTACTCCTTGCCAATAAACTGTCAACCACTGAGTTTGTGCATCAACTTGTCGCACAAAACATCAGAGTAATCCCGAACATCGCTTCTACCGGACGCATGAACGGCTTCTCATTCGAATACGACGGGATTGCTTTCAAAGCATCTCAGCTTGGCAAAGGCTATTCCTGGACGGCTTTACAGGACAAACTCGATTATCAGCCGGAACGCGATAATGCTTTCCTGTTTAAACTGAAATCCTCTGTCAGAGAAACATCTGTTAGTGCAACTCATGATATGGCCATAACTACAGATGCTCCTGAAATCATGACAGAATACGTTAACCGCCCCATAGAAGCACTTATCCATGATAACCATAACCGTGCTGATCAGGACGAATACACTAACGCTTCTGTAAAGCAGCTTCACTTAGAAGCAGGTGCTGGTGCTCAAGAAGCGTTTGCAACCGAAGCGGTAAAAGAAGCCGCCAAGCGAAGCTATATGGTTTCAACATTCAGATGGTTAGAGACCATCCCCTATATCAATACCATTATTACCATCTTCAAAAACCTCAAAATCCCAACCCTTAAACGTCCAAGAAAACACAAAACTATCACTGGTGTGAAGATGATAGAGATAACACATCTCTCCCAAAAAAATCCTACCGAATCAGTATCCCTACCTAGAAGAGCGTCGCTTTCGATGTAAGGCTGGCAAGCCTTCTTTGATAGATACAGCACAACAGATTGATCGCTTATACCGATCGATAATCTAGCTCTGATAGTTTAAATCTATCATTAATCAGTAATCGATCGGTACAAGTGATTTGCGTTTCCTGCAAACTCAGTCAAAATGTCAATTTACAAGTGTTCATCTAATAGACTGATTTAACTAGTTTATTTTCTTATTCCAATATGAAGCAGGTTTTGAAATGGCAGATACCATCTCGTGTGTATTCCTTGATTTCTCCATAAAACGAATATGACTTCATTCAGAACACATAGGAACTTGTATGAGTATCTCCACTACGAAACACCATAACATTGGCCTGTCTGAGCACCAGCAACAAGAAATCATTACGAATGAATTCGAAGTGTTTGGTGAAACTTTCAAGTTTGCGGAGATGTTCTCTGCGACTGTCATCAGTTCCAACCCAACAAATGCTCAGATCTTGGTAAAAACAGATGATGGCGATGAAAAGCAGATTTCAGCTTATGGACTCGCGTTCAGGAACTCACACAGGATTCGTCTATATGAGCTTCGAAAGTATAGTAACGATAACTTTTGTGTCGTATATGCCGATGCGCTCATTGTTAATTTAAACACTGGTGAATATAAATTAAACTTAAACAGAAAAACTGTCATTATTCCAGCCTTTCTGACAATGCTGTTCCATAATGCTTCTACAGCATCGTATTACAGAGCAATGCCTGTTTCGAAACTATTCTCTATTATTTTCATTTTACTTTGTGCTGTTGCACTTATTTCATTTCTCACATTGCCTTGGGGCTTTAAAGATGGATATGTGTGGGATGAGCACAAGTATATGTGGTTCACATATTTCCTCTCAAGGATCGGAAGTTTCGTTTGTATTAAATGGATTAAAAGAAGAAGCGAGAGGTTTGATCATGAACTCAGAAATCTTATTGACTTACTAAAAAGTTAAAAATTATAAGCAACAAAGAGTTAGCCCGTAGATTCCTACTACGGGCTTTTAAAAGAATCACAATCCATATTTTCTTTTCTTCTCTTTGATGGATAAAGCTCTTTTTAGGGTAGAAGCCTCATGTTTCCTTCTCTCATTAATGTAGACTTTTTCGGTTCTACTGCCATTGCTCACAATGAAATCGATAAGTGAAGAACATACATGCTTCATACGCTCTTTGTTGATCAAATCATCATCCAGTTTATTTATATGACTATAATATGAAAGTAGCAGAAAGGTTAAAACAACCTCCCTGTTGGAGAAGGTCATTTTTTCGATACCACTTTGGTATTTGATATAAAATCCTGCACAAAAAAGATATGCGTTCTCTATAATTTCTTTCTCTTCAAAACCTGATTGCGTAAGTTTATCCACAAATCTATCAAGCAGAAGAAGATACCTTTCCATGAGATTAATATTTGATTTTTCCATAATATGCATCCTTGCAATTTGTTTTGTCATCCTGATATACAATAAATACCAGCATTAAATTAAAAATCAATAGTACAGTAAAAATATATTTACAGAATGTAATATTAAATTTACTTAATTATCGTTTTTTGCACGCAAAGGTTCATTTAGCTGATGTGGCTTAAGTCCATACTTATATGAATTGTACTGCCATAGTGTAAACTGTTCTTTATATCTGGTGTTTTGCTTCTTCAGAATTTCATTTTCCGCTTCCAGATTTTTTATCCTCTGTGCAGCAATTTTCAGGTTAGCAGGTTTTTTAAGAGGATTTTCATCGTGTTTTAACTTTTCCTTTTTCAATAGATATGCATTCACTATATCTTTGTGCATACTCAATGACTGTCGAGTGGGTTTCTTTCCAATATGTGGTTTTACAGATTCACATAATGAATCCCATGTTAACTTACCATTCCATGTCTGGATGGTGCTTTTAATTCTATTTATATCTTTTCTTGTTAAATGTTTTGCCATATCACCACCTATTTAATTCATTAATTTTTATAAGTTATTTTTTAATTTTTTTCGGGATCTTTTTGTCTAAAATGGACAACACTTCTTCGTAGTGAGCAACCCATCTATCGGCACCATAATGATCATCATCCACAGCATCTTTAGCCATTTGCCAGAGTGAGCGGATTTTTTTGATGCTTTGTTCTCTTTGCTGTTCACTCATTTTGCTATGCCCTACCCATCCATAATGGGCGGTTTCAGATAATTTCCTGCAAGGGGGGATGACGTAATCGTGAATACAATATCCATGAGGTGTTAAGTGAATAGCCCCACTCTCTGAATCATTAAACACTCCAGTCCCGACAGGCAGAATCTCACCAGGCTTGGGCTGGTAGCAATAACGATGATTCCCCAGCTTCAGTGTCCCGACTTTTTCAAGCATCTCTTCCTGCGAAGTATGGTTGTAGTCTCGGTTTTGCATCACACTGACTCTACCCGACCATTTTGCGATATCTAACTCTGATAATTCACCGAGATGAGCAAGTGTGTTTAGCAAATGTCTTGGCTGATGAGAACGCAGATATAACGCTTTGCCTGAATCATCCAGGTAGTCGTAACGCGCAAAGATATTTTTCATTACCTGTCTGTTTTTTCTTGCCTTCTCTATATCCTGCGTAAAGAAGTCATAGGTTGGCCTGTATAATACGTAATCAACTGTCATTTTCAGCTCATGGCACTGATGCAGATTCAAAAGACACAATGCATTGCTGTATTTCACTGATTTCTCTTCATCAAACCAGGGAAAATCCGCAGGTAATAATCCAGTTATCATTTTCCATAGTTTTCTCAGTGTGTAATGCCCGTCTTTTGGATTCAGGAACGAAGTGCCCCCGTCGAGACTCGTGCGCTTCAGTTTTTCAATACATTGCTTCTTATCATTTAGTGGATAACCAAGCGCGTGGCAAACCTGAATAGCATCAAGGGGTTTATCTTCACTTACTTCAGGGCAAAGCGAGTGTCTATAAAATTTATCCGGCGAGGATTCATACCATCCTGCAAGTGTGCGCGCGTTTTCAGACAGTCTGCGCAGTCTGCTAATGGCTTTTCTGGCAACGGGCACGATTACGTCAGGTATCCACTTGATAGTAGCACCATAGCCTTTTACGGAATAAAAACGCAGCCCATATCGCTCTACCCCGTTTTTATCATTTCGGGTAATTTCACAGTCAGCACGCAAGGCCAGTATTTCTGAGGCACGACTTGGTGAACACATCAGTAGCGCAAAAGCTGAGGCTGTAAACAGATCTCTCTCACTGAGTTCTTCATCCGGTCGGGAAAAAATTTCGGCTATAGCGAGTAAAGCTCGCTCATCCGGTAATTTATTTTTTCTGTCTTCATTTTCTTTCTCAGGAAGATAATTATTTTTAGTATGGGGTTTGACCGGATTGACCCACCCAAGGAAGCCACACTTCACAAAATGATATTCAGATAAAAACTTAGCCAGTTTTTCAATCTCATAGCCACATTTATACAGGAAATTTTTTCCATAATGCTGACCTGCAATCTGCAAAGCTTCATCAAGAACAATGACCGAAGTATTATAAACATAAGCATTCTGATGAACCTGTAAAAGTGCTTTTTCCAGGCACTTCAACACCGTTATTGCCGTACCAGGCTTTTTAACTGGGTTCAGTGCCTGCTGATATCGAATATAGCTTTTTGCAAAATCTACAAAGTTTTTATCTAACAAGTATTCATCTTTAAATGTGCCACAGCCAGTGTCCAATTTTCTAAAAATGGCAATACCTTTCCAGACAGGCGAATCCCATTTCAGCTCTGCTCCTAACACGGTTAATTTACCACGGCAAAAGCTGATAAATTCCTGAACATTTCTTTCTGCATCTAAATCGGAGTGAGATTTGAATACAATAACATTATTCATATATCACCTCTTTGTTATCAGCATTATTGTGTAATGGTCTGAAATAAATACAGCTATGACATGGTATTGTTGAAGTATCGACGCAGGATGAACATGTTTTTTTCGTCAATAAACCATGATTGCCATTGGCTCTATCCCCCTGCACTTTCCCAAGAAAAACATTAGCAAGAAAGGCCAGTTTCTTAGAAACTGCATGACTAATTTTTTCGGCATTATCGGGAAGGTTTTCAATATAAATTCCTGCACTGGCGATTGAAGAGTGATCTAACAGTTCGGCAATAACCTGTACGCTACATCCTTCACGGGCCAGTCTTGTCCCAATGGTATAACGAAGCCTGCGCGCACTCATTTTCATGGGCTGTGCCGTTTTTTCCGAAATTACATTTTCTTTTTTAATTATTTTTTTCAGGATAATATCAACAGTATGTTTTGATGCATGAAGTCTGTCAGAAACTAGTAAGTCTAAGATTTTCTCTCTTCCGACCAGCATCTTACAATGGGTTCTGTCAAGGAAAACGGGAACCTCATCTTTTTCTGCTGGCTTAAGTGCCCTGCCAATTTGAGATTCAATAAGTGCAACAGAGGCGCTGGCTTGTTGGTTGAGGATATCAAACATAGATTTATTAATATTCAATGACCTGAAAGACTGCCTGAACCCAAGACCTTGCTTAACTCTGGGAATATTTATAAGAAACCTCACTTCGCCATTGCGTGTCCTTTCTTTTACTATATCTTTCAATTTTAATGACATGATTTGCAATGGTCTTCGCCCTGAAAAACTCGCTAACAATGACGCAGAAAACTCATGCAGTGCTATTTTTTTATTTCTGTAAGCACTGTATATAGCCTGATTCAGAGTCTCATGCTCATTATCAGTCAATGCCCCTTTATCCGGGTTGTCCTGTCTTATGATATTCCCTGCTTCTTTAACTTTTAACCTTGTTGCTTTCAGAAGTGTTATTACTTTTTCATCAATGCCATAGTAGCCCAGAGAATGCCATCTGATGAAAAAACATCTCAAACTCACTAAATTCTGCATTTTCCATTTAGGCAGTGAAGCTCTGTAGTTTAAGATAACCGATTCATCAATATATTCAGGGGATACCTTACTAATAAAATCATTCATGGCATTATTTATTTTCGATACATAGCTGGGGCTATATCGGCAGGCATAAAAAGCAAGCGTATTCAGATATCCATCAATTAATTTTGATTCAAGGAGAAGTGATACTGCCTCAACATTAACAAGGCTATTTCTGTTTAATCTCCACTTTCCATCATTGATACAAAATGAATAGTCAGACTGTTTTGCTTTTAAAAACACTCTATTTTCCTGAAATTTTAAATCATTCATTAATGTATCCCTCCATCAGTTGGTTCTGCATGGCAAGAGAAGTTTTGTGAGCCTCTTCAACCAAATGCCTTCTGTTATAAATTTGCGCCGTTCCAGAACCCGTTTTCCATCCCATAAGATACGATCTGATTTGTTCTTCCTTTTCCTCCGAAAAAGTCTCATCCATCCCATCTACCAGTGAGGAAAACTCATAATTCCATGTATGTCTTAATTTATGTCCTGTTAGTTCGGCCAGTTCAGGTGAAGTCTCGCTTATCATATTAATAATTTTATGATATGCAGAAAAAGACAATGGTTTTCCCTGTGAATATCCTTTTTTATATGTAATAAAGAGAAAATCGTTACCTTTTGAATTATTCACATGACGCCTATCCTGCATAATATAATTAAATAACTCAGCCATTAATGTATTGCCCACAGAAAACATTCTCTCACAAGTCTTCACAAGTGGTTGATTAACTCTTGGATCAAACTTATCATTGGGTCGTCTTTTTATTACAATCATTCCTGAAGAAAAATCGATATCCCTGATGCGAAGATTTAACAACTCTCCTGCCCTGATCCCAAAAGAAAAAAGCAGTAATATAATCAATCGGTTTCTTGACTGAACTTCATCAGCAAAAGGATTAAGTTCAGAGCCAGGTCTGACTATCTCAAATAAAATATCAAGCTGTTCTCTGCTTAATGTTTTCTCATGGATTTGATTTTTATATCCATTTTCATTTGATGGTCTTTTAATTTTTAGCTTATCAATAAAACTGTCCATTATTTTTTGATTATCTTTACTCTTAGTTCCGATTGTGTGAACTTCACACAGCCATTCAAGATAATTAATAATAACGGTCAACCTGAAATATTTTGTCGGTTCTTTAACAACACTACGCTCATGCAAAAATGTTGTTCTTTTGTCTTTGAAGTTTTTCGAAGCGAAATCAGCCAAATCATCAATTTCATTAAGATCCAGAAATTGCAACGTAGCTATTCTCTCTCTTATATCTATTCCCCTGAGAGAAAAAAATCGATATAGTAATGCCAGATTTCCACCAATAGCCTCCATCGTGTTGATCGACTTTGATCTGTTCCTGACTTGTGTGGTTATATAGAGGTTTGGATAATATAAAGGTTCTCCTGATATTTTATCTATCACATGGCAAAACCTTTCTCCACTTTCAAAAACAAAAGAATTAACGCTGTATTTTCTCATATCATCTCCTTTAAATTTTACATTTCTATATAGGTGATATATATTAATATGCAATGATATTATTTTTTGCAAAAATAATATTTTTTAATTTTATTATTTTTGTTTGAAATCAATAATGTATCAGTGAAAATTTTCGCACCTTATATAAGGTGAATCTAGTTGACTTTATGTTTCCCTAATACTTACCAGTTAACCTCTGAGCCTTAGAAATACTAAGTTAACTTTAATCTGTAAATTTTACTGTAAAATATACATACCTTTTATTCATTTATTTTTTACATTATTGGTAAATTGCAGTTTTTTATATTCCAAAGAAAGGCCTTTATTAATTTAATCAGGCAACGTGCTTTCTTGAATTTTCGATAGTTAATTGAATCCATTCGTCTACTTCACTTTCAATGAAAGCAACTGCACGAGATCCAATTTTGACTGGTGATGGGAAACAGCCTTTGCTGATTAGATGATAGATCCACGCTTTACCATAACCGGTTCGATTTAGAACCTCTGGTAAACGAATAAGGCGAGTATTGTGCTGATTCATATTTTATTCCTCATTTCAGTTGCGATGGGAA
>ERZ808041.1014-NODE-1014-length-13354-cov-3.135422_pt1 | contig 13354 bp, 12 predicted proteins | sample MGYA00380192_ERZ808041 | MGnify/ENA primary metagenome ERZ808041 (study PRJEB31490, sample SAMN06133412) | mouse gut metagenome | isolation source: Z1_1 | host: mice | place: China: Chengdu | collected 2015-05 ... | reverse complement strand
GACCAACTGCTCTATAATAATTAAAGGAGCCTTATTTCCCATCTCTCTCACCCCTAACACATATGACCAGCTCACCAACTGTAATACCTGTTACCTTTAAAACACCAGCATCATAACTCAAACCAAAACCATCTACTTCGGCTATTTTGTAGCCGGCTTCCGGTACGAGATCCGCATCTGGACGGGTATACAGCTCCATCAGGTACCCCTCATGATAATAGACCTTTTTTACATAGTCTCCACTGTGCAATAAAAGCATCTGAGTACCCCTGATACTGGAAACCTCTACCTGATCAGCACTTCGCACACTGGACGTGATATACTGCACACAAACCCTGTTATTATACGAATCGGAGCCTCTGCCGCAGATCCTGACATATGCATTGCCGCCTACAAGAAGAACGAGAGAAATACATAACGCATATACCGCAAACAGCATCAATGCTGCCAAACTGTCTATACTGTGCTTCTTCATGGCGCACTCTCCGTAACTGTAATATCCGGCATCAGATTCGATGCAATCACCTTATAATGCACCGTATACCTGTCATCTACCTGAATCCCATAATTCTCCTGTAAGTAATCAAGCGTTTGCGGATATGCGCCCTCTATGACATAGCAGGTAACACAGCTCCTGCGAATCGCTTCCTCCAGACGCTCGGCTCCCTCAGATCGCTGGCTGGCGTCAAGGTTATTGACCGCTGATAAAAACATCAAAATCATAAGACATGAAAACCACACTTTTCGCATATGAAATACCCCCTTTTAGCAGGCAAAATACGCCCGAAAGTTTTACACGTAATAGACGATCTCTGCCTTCATCTGCAAAAGTCACGATATACGCTCACCTGAACAATTCTCCACGATTGGTGCCTGATGCTGGCGGCTTCAGCGGCTTCTCCATGGTTCAGAAAAACTACCTTTTATAATTCATTTGGCGTATCCTGTCTGATATTTTCATAACTGGCTTACTTTCGCCAACTGGCAGTTTAGATAACTTCTCCCTGGTATTATCCGTTAAAGGCGTTGCCTGAATATATGTTTCAATATCTATGTCAGAAACCTCTCCCTCCTCTGCAAGCAATCTGCGAAACTGCCTGTACGAAAAGCCCGCCTTTTTCAACAGATCTATATTTTTCGGCGGTACAAAACGAAAGTACCCCAGACAGTTCATTTCTAACAGATCCAGCCACTCACCATCTAAGCTGCAAAAAGCCCTGTCCAGCGTGCTTCCAGAGTACCTTAAAGCATCCATGACCTGCGTTCTCTTATACCCATGAAGAATCAAACTGATAATCCTTGCCTGAGTTACTATTCTTAATTCTTTACGTTCGTCATTTAATCTGTGAAGCCCGCCTATATTGTGCACCGGCTTTTCGTCTGATACTTTCTTACTATCTCTCATTTGTTTTAAAGCTCTTTGATAGAGTTCTTCACTAAAACCATTCATGCTGTCTCCACCTTTCATAAATTTTTTTAAGTCATCAGATTTATACGAATCTCCAAAAGACAAAAAAGCTCTCAAAAAGTCACCTGACAATAACTGGGCACTTTTCTACGTTTGACGAAAAACCCACTACGTGTGACGAATTATTATAAAAGCGGCTTTTATGGGAAAAGGAAACATCATTGATTTTTGGGCTGTCTTAACCGCATATATCATAAAAAATCTTAAAAAATCACCTGACAGTAACTGAACACCTTTCTACGTTTGACGAAAAACCCACTACATGTGACGAATTATTTTAAAAACAAATTACATAGAAAATGAAGGACTTAGGCATTTTTTGCTTATCTTGACAGCATATCTCCCAAAATATCTTAAAAAGTCACCTGACAGTGACTCTGCACTTTATTTGTATACTCTGCTGTTGCCACAAAATTGAGAATAAAAATAGCTTTATCGTGGCTTTTGCAAAACCTGAAGTACCCCATAGGTATCTGAGAATATCTCTTCGCCAAAATACCACCTCGTCCTGCCTGAAAACGACCGCAACGCAACAGCAGGCACGCCTCGTCCTGTCTGAAAATGACCGCAACGTAACAGCAAGCACGTCCCGTTCAATCTAAAAACGACCGCAACGTGACAGCACTTACGCCTCGTTCAATCTAAAAATGACCGCAACCTGACAGCAGTCCCCAGTAACTAAAATACCCCAAATACCTGAAAAAACCGGCAACCATCTGACACGAAATTATCAGCGTTTTCCAGCGCCAAATGAAAGGTTTGAATACCTGCTGAAAATACCCTTTTTTCTTATCTTGAGATTTTGAAGCGGTCGCTTGAAACTTCCTCTGGAAAAACCCGCTGACAGATGGAAACACTCCTAACCACATTCACTTTGGAAAAAGTAGCTTAAAGAATCTCGCTCTGGCGAAGAAGTACCCCAGCCAACATGGGAAAATCAATCGTTTTCAGAGTACCTGCAGTACCTTAAAATCTACACAAAAATACCAGCCCCTTTATAAGAGACTGGCTTTTCTTTTAACCGATCGCAGATATGATGTTCATAAGCGGCAACATGACCGACAGAAGCAGTACCCCAACCAACGCCGAGCATATCAATACCAGTGTCGGCTCTATGCGGCTTACCAGTTCACCTACTTTCGTCTCACTGTCCGCCAGCATATCCCTTGCGAGTTTATCCATGGATGCGTCTTCTGCTCCGCTCCGCTGACCAAACTCCAGAAACCTGCATTGATACCTGCCAAATATTCCACTCTTATTTAATGCATCGCTCTGGTTTTCACCGGCATCCAGAAACTCCATACATTTTTGACACCTGCTTTGAGCACCTGCCGCATCTGCAACCAACATGGATGCCAATTCCATTGACTCCCTCAGATCCATACCGCTGCTCGTTCCAAGAGACATCGCCTGAGCAATCCTCGCATTATTTATCACCCTTGCAATTCCCTTATCAAAAGTACCCCTGACCCTGCCGGACTTTATCAAAACTGTCGCTGCCACAACCCCTGCCAGCAAACCCACAAAGAGAAATGGAAGAATCCTGTCGAGCCACTGCCCCAGAAGTAACAGCCCTCTGGATACCCCTGATAATCTGGCTCCGAAGGAAGCATACACATCATCAAATACCGGCATTACCTTCACAAGTATCACGCCGATCACGACAAACATCAACACCAGCATCATCAGCGGATACATGAGCGTACCCCGCAGATACTTTGAGAACTTTGACTGCCTCTCATAATATTCTGACAAAGTAAGCAACACATTTTCCAGATGCCCGGTTTTCTCTCCCACCTCTATCAGACCGCACATATATGTGGGAAATACCCCGGAAGCCTTTAGTGCCTCCGAGAAAGATGCGCCCTCGTCTACCTGCATGCTTATTTTTTCAAACCACTCAGCTTCTATTTCCTCAGATGTCAGGCTCAAAGCATCGTTTACATCCATACCCGCATGAATCAGAAAATATATCTGCATACAAAAACAGGAAATCTCATCATATGTCATAGGCTGTCTCCTTTTATATCAACAGTCTGGCAACCGCCGTAACAACGATCAGTACCCCAAGCACTCCTGAAAAGATACGAGATTTACGAAGCTGCTTCTTCAGGTCTGCGGCTTTTATATCCATATCTTCATTTTCTTCAATGCTCTCGTAAGTCTGACCCATAGTTCTGCCACGCATCGTCTCTTCGTCTTTTAACTCCAGACCTCGCTCCAGTTTCTTAATACCTTCTTTTAACTCTCTGTCCATGTTTGCTCTCCCTTCTGAAAAAGTACCCCTTTGAACTGAAATACTTTACTCCGCCGACTCTTCATATACCACCGTATTGACATTGTTCAGATCATCTCCCAAATCTCTGAACATATCTTCCACCAGTTTATTAGAGCTGACCTCTTCGTTATTGATAAGACCGCCAAACAGCTCTGCAAAATCCTTACCTATAATCGTAAGGCGGGTTCTGAGCTGCGTATTCCCCATTATGAACAGCACCACAACGAGGATAAGTACCCCCTTGACCGCTGAAAATACCAAGTCCTTTCGCTGGCGAAATTTCCGCCGCCGCTCATACTTATCAAGGCGATACCCAACCTCATCCTGCAATACCTCATTCACCTCGACCTTTAGACGGTCGTTATTGAGCTTTACTGCTCTTTTGACCTCTGTGTGAACCGTATCCTGAATAATCGGCGCTGCCTCTCTCTGCAACTCGGTTGCCTTGTACGCCTCCTCGTCAGCTCCTGCGCTTAACTGGTCTTCCTCCTCCGGCAGGACAGGTATGATTCCTGATGCAGTCACTGTTCCTTCAGGCTCCGTAGATGTAAAGCCCTCAAATACCTCGTCAGACGCTTCAGCGACCTGAGTAGAAGTACCCCCTTTATCTGCCTGATTAGCAGTGTCTGCTACCGCTTCAAAAGACTCATCCACCATCGTTACAGCTTCTTTTGTTGTTTGTCTGCAACATGTCTCTGTCCAGCATCTCCTCAGAACCCGCCAGCATATGCAGATGATTTACCAGCCGACTCAAATGACAAAGAAACATCGCTGCCGGATTATCCTCTTCCTCACGAATAGCCCTGTATGTATAGCGATCCATACGACCTGCCGGAGTATGGAGCAGCTCCGGCGGCTCCTTATGTAACCGCTCCAGAGGATAATATCCATAGGTCGGTCGCTCAATCGGATCTGCAACGCTCTCACAGTTCAGCTTTACATTCACCGTCTCAAGCGGCAATTCCAGAGACACGCTGACCGATGAGTACCCCTCCTCAGACATCTCCCTGCACAATACCGACTGAAGCCAACCCCTGACCTCAGCAACCGCCTGCGTATACAAATACAGAAGCTTCTCAACCTCAAGCTGATCCCTCTGACCCACATGAACAAAATCCATGCACTCTGAAAACTCCCTGCACTTTTCATACTTTTTATTTGCTGTCATGATATATTCCTACCTTTCCATACGGTTCTTTACATGCTCATCGCTCAATGGATGCTCGTTTACAAATCGGCTTATAATGAGCAGAACTTTGTACATTTCCTTTTCAACTAACGGATAATTGGAACCTGTCTTAAATACCCCATATAAGATCTCCGATGCCGGTGTGCTGCCTGTCATACAGGAAATACCATGGACAGGAATCGATAACCTTCCTGACAATTCCCTTGCACGGGATACCGAAATGACGGGAGAAATTTTAAAGCTGTCGTCTGCACACACAAATGCAAAACGAATCAGTGACTGATAGAAATGACTGATAAACTCATCCAGCCCTTCTTCCTGATCGCTTACCTCGATAAACTTACGGACAAATGCTCCCGAAGTACCCCTGAGCCTTTTCTTCGATACCTTCGGACGAACTGCCGCAATAAGATTATCCAATACCGGCAGCAAATCCTCCTGCGTCGTATAATTTGTACGTTTGCGGTTGCAAAGAAGATCGACCGCCGTTTCATACAAATCCTGCAAATATCTGAGCTTTTCACCTGCTCCGCCAACACTCTGCTCCAACAGCTCGTCCAGTATCCGCAGACATTCTGCCTCCTCTGAGTACCCCTCAGACCTTAAGCGACATCCGGCAAGTTTCGCTACCTGTGCTGAGGAAGGACAGGTCAGCAGATAACTGTTATCATCTGTACAGATCAGAATCGTATCTATGTACACCCGGAGCATCTGCACCTTCGGAAGCTCCTCATTCAGAAAAGCATCATAGTCCAGAGGTCTGTGGCTCTCTCCATACAGCATGTCCGCACAGCAGACCGCCCGACTGACGTCTCTAATGGTATCGTTATCCAGATCCAAAACGGAACAGATTTTATTGAACTTTTCTTTGTCCGTCATCCCATTCACCTGCCTTCCCAAAACTCTGCCGTCGTATATTTCACCTTAAAATCGGTTGCTGATTTGTTCAAAAAGAACAGGCAGATCAAACGGCAAAACTCCTGATAACTCCCAAGAATATTTTTACCAATGATCGTGCAATGACACTTTTCAGACAACCGATCAGCCGCCGGTTTTAAATCTGGAGGGACAATCACCCGTATCTCTCTACCCCCAAGGATAACCTTTGCCGTCAGTTCATACTCCTGACTCAAATACACCAGACTCTCAATCAATCGCTCTGATGCACGAACCACCGCATAGTGAAGCATTTTCTGGCATACCTTGGTATTTTCCCGATAGATCTCTCCCAAATTCATACCAGCGGGTACATTGACTACTTTGGGATAGTCTTTTAATTCCTCCACATCAAATAACGGCTCAAAGGAAATCTTTGGTATGTCTATGGAGATACCTTCTGTAAATCCATATGTCTGTGCCAGCTCCCTGAGTTTGGCTGACATCTTCGCAATGCAATACAGCTTTTCATACACTTTTTCAAACTCCTCTTTTGCTTCCCTGTATCTTTGATTTTTATAGTCTTCAATGCTCTTTACCTTTTCAGCCTTTCTGCGTTTTTCGATTGATCTGGCGAAATAGTTATACAGATGACCGCCAACGCCGTCCATCCGAGGATAGGCTTTAGCTGCTCCGGAAGTACCCCATCTGGCATACCAGTCTGCCTCGCTGTGAATCATGTACACATCTGCACAGCCCCTGATACACGCAAGCTCGCCAATCAGATCATCTCTGCCACGCTGTATCGACCTGAACTGATCAAAAGAGCACGAAATGACCACCAGATCTCTCAGGCGGACATACCTCTGTCTGATCGTTTCAGGCAGATCTTTGCTCTTTCGCTGAAAGCTGTTCACCAGACTGGAAAGATCATACTCTTTTGCACCCAGCGTCACCTGACCGTCATTGCTCCTGACAAGGAATATAATCTCCTCAATCGAAGAACAAATCCTGCTGGTGGAAATCACCTGAACAATCGGCATATAATCCGGCAGGTTCTCAACCTCTGAAAGCATACGGCTCGGCAGACGTACCAGTTTTGATGCGCCGATTCCCGGCACACTCACATAGAACTCCGCCAGAACTGCATCTGGACTGATAATCAGACGACGAATATTATTCGGGGAAAAATATTCATTATAAGCAGTGACACCTTTCTCAATATTTCCGCAATAGTCAATCGCCTTAAATGCCAGATTGTAAATGTACTTACCATTGATCGACACTTTAAACACCTCCTCATGCAGTATCGTTTTTATCATTACTCATACTTCACCCGATTTTTTTTTCACTTAGAGTAGACGATCTTGAGAAAAGACTGGCTTTACCATCAACTGAAGTACCCCCATTTATTTACAAAGAAAAGGATGCCGACTGGACACCCTTTTCACTGAAGCCTCTTATCTCTCACTGCTTCGCAGATAACTCCTGCTGCTGTTTTACATGCATTGCCAACAACATGCACTCCCAGATTAAGTACCCCTGATGTGACAGCCAGACCTGCTCTGACCATCGTACCACAACAGAATCGGATCAAACCCTTATTCCCTCTGTTGACCGCATAGTTACAAAGATTGGAAAACATATAACTTTGCAACCCATTTGTGCCTGCAAATACATTTAACTTATAGCCGTCCATATGATTGATAAAACGCTTTGTAATGTTCAGCTTTTTCTTGATCGGCACGGACTCCCGGCTGTAAAGCCCCGCTCTCGTAATGGTGTCTCTGCCCAGCGTCAGCGTCGTCAGATGCTTACAGATGCGAAACAGACTGGATACCCCTATGCCTCTCCCCAAGCCAAGATCAGCTCCTACATGGATTTCATAGAAATCGCGGTCATCGCATACAAATCTCGTAAGATTTGACATCTTTTTGAGATACCCGTAATCAAACAGCGGAGCAATACACCCTCCCTTCAGATGATCAGACACATCCAGAGGGAGCCTCGGAGAGTACCCCTCCTCGATCACCGGCACATACATTTCTCCATTGATGATCAACTGCCCACCGGTAATGACCAGATCGCTTATTTTTGACCAGCCTCCATAATAGTTTTCAATCCCCTCTGATACCATTTGGCGAACGATATCCAGATTCTGCCGGACTGCCTCCGGGTCATTCAGCAGATTTTTACCCCAGCCCACCAGCTTTTTCCCCAGCCGGTATCTGAAGCTCCTGCCGTTTATATTCGCTACCCCTGCTTCACCTGGAATTTCCTGCTCTGCCCATGCCGTATTCTGCGAAGATACCGCTTTTTTCAATGATTCTTTAAAGCTATCGGAATCTGCATACAGGTTACGGATGTCCTGCTCCGTCGCTGGTCTGGAAGGTTTTAATCCGCTCAACTCCTCCCGAAGCCTTCGATTGGCTTCCAACGCTTCCTCCAGTGTCTCCGGCTCCGGTTCCATAAGATTCTCGTCCGGCTGCGTTGCTGTCCTGATCTTTTCCGCCACATCGATCACCTTATCGGGATCTTTTTTATATGCCTTCAGCATGTTCAGCAAATCCTGCTGTATTGCATTTATATCCTCTTTTCTGACTGCCGTATTGATATCCAACTCAGTACCCCCTGTTCTTCAGTTGTTCATACGCCCTGTACACCATTGCCTCAAACAACACATGCTCCACACCGCCTACACTCTGAACAACATTATCTGTAATATATCTGGCTACCTGCATTCGAAACTCATGTGTCCACTGAATATTCCCGTCAAGCGGTTCCTGATACCCCCGCCCGGCTTCTGGATTACCTGAAGCTGTCTTTGGATTTGGAGATGACTCCTGAGCCGCTTCCCGCTCCGCCCGTGGCACATAGGAATGATAATCGTTGAAATCAGTACCCCCGCTGCCTTCAAGACTGATATTTCTGCTGCCCTCTCCAAAAAACTCATCATATACAGAACATACTCTCTGCGGTTTTTTCTTCAAAAAAGCGGACACCATGGAGTTCGCCGTAAACATTGCCTCCGGTCTCAAATCATATATGAAATCCACGCAGTCGCCTTCGTACCCCGGCACCATAGCCTGTACCAGCGCATTGCCGATATCGTAGGACTTCCGCAGGACGTCCTGCACCGACTCGCTCCCGCCCTGTGCCTGTATGTACGGAATGAAGCCCATCTCCGGGCGAAGTGGAGTACCCCTCCCATTTACACGGTTCATATCCTTGATCTGTTCAAAATCAAGCCCCGCACCGGCACACATGCTCCGAAGATCTCTGTCTACATAACTCGTATCTTCACCACCGTCATTCAATATCAGGAATGGCTTAAAATACAGGGCATTTTCACCTACGCTCAACGATTTACGGGCATCTCTGTCATTTATGATGTCCCGCAGAGTCGATGTCGTAAGATTTTTTACATATGCGAAGTTGCGGGCAGATGCCGATAACCTTGTTCTGGCTCTGGAACCCTCCTCCTTCGCACCCAGGTACCCCTCACGAGGTGCATTATACCCAAAGAACCCATCATTCGTACCAAAATCAAACATGAAATTCCAGAAAGGATCTCCGCAGGTAGCATTCATCTTATTGTCATTCGTAGGCTTATACGATACCTTATCGGTATCTACATCCTGCATCTCCTGACCTAAGACAAAGATATCAGATACCTCTCCCTCACGACCGCCTCCCTTGAGACCTTTCTGTTTCCAGTTATTCAATGTAAGCATGGTGCTGTTCAAAGACTCAATAAAATCTGTCGAATAACAGCCAAACTCGTCCAGCATCATTTTATCCTTTTTCCCCTCTTTTAACGCTTTGCGGGCATTGTTCAGAGTGGGAGTGGAATAGTATGACCTGCCAAGAAAACCGCCAGACCCAAGTGCCGCACTGATATTCCCGTTTCCTGCCGTAATCTCGTCGATCACACACACGACTCCGTTCGTACCCCCAAGCCTTGCAAATAACTCCGGATGGCTTCGTACCTGATCACGGGTATAAATCATGCAGTACATAAACATTACCGCACGAATATAGTACATCACCGACAGATTCGCATAACTGTTGTCAAATGCTCTGGAAACGTACCCCGGAAGATGGCGGTTCCAGTGGAAATCCTTCTCCGGGTCACATGACTGGAACAGCTCATCAAAACTCGCATCATAATCTGCATTTACGCAGAACATCTTACCCCCTGACAGCCGGGAGCTGCGAAACATCGATGCCATGTCGGGCTTATTATCCAGATAAAAAATGGGTCTGCCACTGGATATTGCCGCTGCCAGAAGATTCAGCGTCATTACCCCTTTTCCTGAACGGCTGCCTGCAATAATCCAGTGGAAAAAGTTTGTCTTGAAGTTTATCTCTGCACCTGTTGACAAGATGGAATCGTCATCACGCCTGCCTAAAATAACATTTTTCCAACTCACCTGTTTACCGCTGGTTTTTACGGAATCCAAAGCTCTGTATGCAAACAGCGGCTCCGCATTTACAATCGCCGGCTTAAATTTATGCTGAATATCGATCACCGTATACTCGCCTGAAGCTCCAAGGCAGACTGTCGGCTCCAGAACGGCTGTCTCACTTCCATTTGAATCCGGAGACTGTTTTTCGCCTGTATAGCCGTTAAAAGCTTTCTCAATGATCTCCTTCGGAAGAGAAATATCCAGCGGTATCTCATGCTCAATATCCGTACCCCTGACCTTGAAACCAATGTAATCGCCCTCTACCTTCCGCCAACTGCCAACTAACATACAGGCTGTCAGATTCTTATACAGATACTCCAGCAGGCTGTCCACCAGACGCTTACAATCTGCTTTATGCTCACTCGAACGGTACCGCTCATCTTCCAGATACCCCTGAAGCCTGCACACTTTGAGAACTGTACTCTCACAAATACGTACAATCTGAGGTTTTACCTGCTTCTCCCAGTAGACACTCCAAGATGCTATATCAGAGCTTTTTGAGTACCCCTGACCATCAGATGCTCTAAACGTACAGCATCCAAATGCAAACTCCAGCATCTTGTAAGGAAAATACAGTTTTCCTTTTTCATGGCTCTGAAAACGCCTGATGATATGATCTACCGCAAAATCCCTGGACTCGTCAACCACATAATCCAGCCGATTACATAAAATGTCAAAAACCGTAGATGCCTCCACTGAATCATCAATCTCCGTCTTCGTACCCCGGAGACTTAAAATCCCGTCGGGTATCAGTACCCCAACCGGCTTTATGACCTGATAACCTGAAGAAAACAGATAACTGTAAGTGTAGCCAATATCCTTTACCGTAACGTTGACTGCATTGGAGAAATAATCCAGAAATCGGTCATTCGCCTTTGTAGCTTCATTGTCTGACTGAACGACTGACCTCTCTATTACCGATAAATCCTTTACATATACATGGTTTTTAAAATACTCCTCAACCGTGCAGGAGCCTATGGATACCCCTAGACGCTGGCTTACTTCCGCCATCAAATCTTCAACGCTTCTGACATCCTGCTGACAATACTCAAAAGCGTCCCTGAAAGACTCCATGCTGCCCTTAAAACCAAGCTCCGCATTGTCTCTGATCTCTATCTCGCGGGAAGTAATTCCTCCTGCTACCGCAAGATGATAAACCGCTGACAATACATACAGAGATAACACTTTCACTTCTGTCTCTGTCAGATGCTCTTTCTTAAGCAACGACGGAATTGTATCCAGACATACCGTCATATCCGAAGAAAAACCTGCTTTATCGCAGTACCCCTTTGTCAGATCTTTTACCGAAGATCTGATACCCTCATGAGCCTGCAACTTCGTCTCGACGGATGGAAGGACTGTCTTCTGAAGTTTTTCAGCGTATCCATGAACATCTGCTTCGGGAAAGTACCCCCAAGATGGCTGGTCATCCTCGGCTGCATCAACTGACTGCTCCGGCAAAGGATCTTCCTCTGCACGAAATAACTCATCATAGTCGTCAAAATCCTCATCCAACATTTCATTTTCAAAATCACTCATACCAAACACCTGCCTTAAACAGTCACAAAATCTGAGGTATAGGGCATGCTGCTCCCCTGATCATAACAGGTGTCTTTTAACCATTCCGCCTTCTGATAGACCAGCGTGCTGAAATCGAAGTACCCCCGGCTCATAAGCTCTCTCTGGATATCGGCTACCTGCTCTGTCCTGAGATTTCCTACAAACAGCTCCCCATTGTCAATGCCGGTTCCGGGAGCAAACGGATGAACCTGAAACCGCAGTGCAAGCCCCGTAGGAATTGACTGATACAGATTATTTGCAATCTCCACACGTCTGCGCTGTTCGCCGTTAAATTTGTACCTTGCCTCGCATACAGGTACGATCTCCGCAACCTCACGAAGCACCCCTTTGGGTGTGATTACACGCATCATAAAAAATTCCTCCTTTTCTTCTGGAAGCTGCCGCTGTCACAGTTATACGGCAACTTCGCACTTTTATTTTTTTCGTGTCCCATTCATCACTCTGTTTTGAGGAAAAAGCAAGTCTTTTTTTCAGGTTTGTCAAGTATGCACAAAAAGAGCAGAGGGACTTTGGTGGTTATTTATAAATACGCAGAAAAAAGCCACCGGCAGTTTTCATGCCGGTGGCTTGAGAGGGAGTACCCCTGAATTTATGAAATTACGGAATTGATGTATAAACACCGACAACCTGATCATCTATAATATGAAACTGAATGGCTACAGGACTTTCCATATAATCTGGAGTTAAATCATATTCATTTCTCCATTTTACTATTTCAAGCTCCACCTCTTCCGATGTTATAGGATAAGTGTACTCTGAACGATATTCACCAAAACCATTCCCTGCTTCCCATATACAGTTATCTGCAACAGGATAGCTGAACTCAAAAGCTGTCTGCTTACCAAACGATGAAGAAGCATTTACACCATCATCGGCTTTTACTGTCAATATACCGTCTTTTAATTCGCACTCGTAAATGCAATACTCATAGGTTTCATACGTGGTGGTTCTAAACTCATCATATAAATTTAAAAAAGAAGATTTTATCCCATCATTCTGCTTATATAATGATGTCATCTTCCATGTCTCAACGGATTCACTACAACCCAATGATTGAATATAATTATTAATGTCCTCCATAGAACCTACAACGGAATCATTTAGTTTATATTCCTCTCCAAACAACTCTCCTGATGACCAATCACGAATCTCACTCCAAGATGTACTGCCTATACTCTCAAACGAATCTGTTAATTTAATAATATCATGACCTCCATACGAAACCATTGTGTTATTATCATAATCACCATAGCTTCCTTGATCACCACCCACACAAATTATTCCTGACTTTGGTGCATATTGAAAATCGCAATGCCCTAATTCAATAATTTCTTCCATTACTTTCCCATTTATATAGCTCAAAAAATATATTGTACTGGCTGCCGGCTCACTGGAATTTGCCTGCATATCATCAAAAAGAACACAATCCGGAATATTATCATCATTCAAGTATATAAGCTTTCCACGAATAGTGATACCGGTTATATTGTCTT
>ERZ808041.1009-NODE-1009-length-13440-cov-3.994462_pt1 | contig 13440 bp, 17 predicted proteins | sample MGYA00380192_ERZ808041 | MGnify/ENA primary metagenome ERZ808041 (study PRJEB31490, sample SAMN06133412) | mouse gut metagenome | isolation source: Z1_1 | host: mice | place: China: Chengdu | collected 2015-05 ... | reverse complement strand
AGATTGCGTATTTTGGCAGGAATCCGTTTCCGGTATTCCTGCCAAAATGCTTGTTGGTGACATATCCCCAAACCCCTGAGATCATCACCTGCGGTGATGGCTGCGCGTTCCGTTGGAACGCTGAAAACCAAAAGCAGAAGGAACCTATTGCCGTGGCTTCTGCATGTTCCGCTGCGGTTCCCGCCCGGTAGGAATGTCCAGCAAATGCTCCACATTCGCCCGGACATTATAAAGCTCCTTCATATCGGCCCTGGCCTGCTTATAAGAAGAATAGGCTTTCCGTTTCTGTTCCAGGAGCCCGGCATATTCCTCCCGCAGAGATTTGACGGAGGGCAGCTTTTTGATCCCCAGCTCGTCAAAGTGTTTCTTCGCCGCCTGGTGCAGAAGGATTTCCGTCTCATGCGCCGCCCGGAATTTTTTGCTGTAACCGGCTTTTCGGTATTCCACATAGACCGCCCGTGTCTTGGCATAATTTACAATCTGTTTCTGTAGCTCCCCGTTGGCGGTCATCTGTGATTCCAGTTCCTTGATCTGTACCGACAACGCATTGAAACTGGCGGTAGCGGCATCTGATTTTTTCTGCAGATCCTCATAGCTCATATCGCCATGCTCTTTGAGCCAGATCACCGCCTGGGAGAGCTGTTTTAAGTTGAACACTTTTGCCCAACGCTCATACCCCGGACCTTTGCCGGAACGGATCGCCGCCTCAATATCCACCAACAGCCCGACCTTGGAAACCGGCTTTTGGGGAGAGGTACGGCGCGGCTTTACCGTCCGGGTGCCGGCGATCCGTTCTTTGATGGCCTGCTCGGTATAGTCGCCTTTTAGCGTGTCACATCGGGTATATCTATCATCAGGTGACAGGCGAAAACGGAGGTATTTCCGCTCCCGGTTGACTTCGATCCCAGCCGCCTCCAGCTTCTTCAAAAGTTCTTCAAAGTCTTTCGGCTTTTCTTCCAGGGCAGCATCGACAGCCCATCGTAGCTGTTCCTGGTGGGAAGGCTGTTTCTGACTTCCCATCCATGTGCCGTAGTGATCCCGGCTGGGTTTCGGATTCTCCACAATGGAAAGCCCATGCTTCAGGCACAGCTTGTCATTCATGCGCCGGATTGCCCAGGTGGAGCCCCAGAAGTTGCGGAATTTTTTCTGGCAGTCCAACGTGGTAGAGTTTATGATGATGTGGTTATGGACATGGTGTTTATCCACATGGGTGCAGACAACAAAAGCATGGTTTCCCTTCGTCAGCTTCAATGCCAGCTCCCGCCCGATCTGGTTCGCTTCTTCCGGCGTGACCTCGCCGGGCTTGAACGCCTGCCGGAGATGGTAGGCAATCACATCATCCGCGCCCCGGTTACGTCCGGTCAGGTTCGCATACTGCCGTTTGGATAAAAGAAACTCCGCATCGGCGGTTCGGGTGTCACACTCATAACCATAAATGAATTTTCCAAAATCGGTTTTCTGCGGATTCTCCACATAGTCAATGATGTCTGCTATGGCCGTGGAAACATCCCGGCCTTTTCCAACGTGCAGCGGCATGAGCCGTGTGGTCGCCATCCCATCACCCCCTTACTGTAAAACCGGCTCTGTTATCGTGTCTGTTCTTTTTTCATTTTCGGTTTGTCGCTGTGAGCCGCCTGCTGCCCGGCATGTTTGCCCAGACTGTCATGTATGGAAGGCTTTTCACCTTGTTCCTGAGTAAGCTCCTGTTGGGTCAGTTTCCGATATGTGTCCATACCGGGAATCAGTGAAAGGCTGCGTCCATTGTCCCAGGCAACCCCAATCTGGCCTATGTCATCCACATACTTGACAGTTCCACGGGTGCCAGCGGGCACCGGGGCATAGGGATCATCCATATGCTGCAACAAAATCCGGGTATTCGGTGGGTAGGTCTGACGTATAAACTCCACTTGGTTACGGCTCGTAAACTCTTGATTCATCTTGAAATCCTCCTTTGCAATGTCTCTGGCTTGGGTAAGAAATAAATCCATTAGTCCTGGATGGCTACGGTCTACCACAAAGGAAACATTCCTGTCATATCCGAAACCGTCCTTATCTTCACAGACCGGGATTGTCTGCGCCCAGGCTTTGTTATCACGGGAAATTCGCCCGTCATGTTCTTTCTGCCGGACCGTGTTGGCAAGAACATAAAAAATCCGGTCATAATCAAATTGCTGTAAGACCTGCTGCAAACACGCGGAGCCTAAACGGTTATCCCGGTAGTTGTCCGCAATGGCCTGTTCGATTGCCTCCTTACACGCAATGTTTGCTTTATGGGAAGTGCGGTACTGTTCCAGCTCTCCATGTTCATGCGCATAGGTGGCCGAGTGAAAATAAATTGGCGTTGTATCTTTCAATGAAATCCCTCCAATCATAAAAGCTGCCATAACGGACAGCCATAATTATAGAAAAAGGGCGGGGCTGCCAATGCTCCCCGCCGAAACTGTTTAACCAAATACAAAACCTTTTAATGCGCTGTTTGCGCCGCCGATAATCCCCACCAGCCAGGCCGCCGCCATCGGCAGACCATAGGGGCTAATCAGGAACGCAATCACCAGCCAGGAAAGCCCCGGCCAGAATCCGGCAATGAAAAACAGCACCAGCGCCGCCAGAAATACGATCCCTGATAAAATTCCCAGCACGGTGCCGGAAATGACCACCAGGAATTTGCACACCAGATAGAGAATCCCCGTAACCAGTACAAAGGGAAGTGCCAGCAGTTTACCAATCAGACGCATACGCCCGCCTCCTTTCCTTTTTCATGTCCGTTTTTCAGGACATTCAGGTATGCCCGAAGGGTGTTTCAAAGAGAAACATATTTGCCCCTCTATCAAAATTTTACCGTGCCGGTTCCCGGAAAGCAACGGCGTTTCTTCCTCTTTACGAAATATTTGCAAATTCCCGCAGCAGCTTATCCATGCCGTCCCAAAAACCATCCAGACGGGTGCGTAAGTCCTCCACATCGGCGGCGTAAACGCTGCCGGTCTCATTGGCCCGTCTGGCGTACTGATTTAAGTTGTTGGAGCAGATACGCAGGAGCCGTATCATTTCCTGAATGTCGCTCATATCCAGATGGATGATATAACCGTCCACCGCCATCTTGCGCAGATATGCGGAGAGGTTGGTAATGCCGAGCTCTGCCATGCGCCCTTTTACCAGCTCCGCCTCCTGTTCAGACATGACGAATTCAACCCGGACAGATTTTTTGTTGTGCCCGGCCTTCATCGTTCCGGCTCCTTTTTAGGTGAAGGCGGCTTACCGTTGGAGATGGCAGCCGTCCGAGTCTCTTTGAGCTTTCCACGTAGGGTGCTCTTTTTCAGACCATCCATATATTCCTGAATATTTCCGGGCTTTGCATGGTAATCCCGCTTAACGTGCTCCCGCCGCAGGATTGTTTGTAATTCCCGCTCACTTTCCGGCAGCCAGGTCACACATTTGGAAGTTCCATGCTCTGCCTTAAACATGTTAATCTGCTGTATATAGGAATCATAGGGGAATACCGCCTGTGTACCATCCTGGAACAATACCGATACTTTTTCAATCGCACAGGACAGCAGCTTGACCCGTTCCACATGGGCGTGATAATCGAGAGGCCAGATACAGCCGGTGACTTTTCCATCCTGTATGCCGTCCAGCCGGATCGCATACGCCAGAATAGAATCTTTTGTCTGCTCATGGTAAAACCGCCACACCTTATTTTCGTGGCTGTCCTGCAGGTAAACATCCCTTTCCCATAAGCAGTAAGTGCCGCAGGTTCTGGACATCCATAAAAGCTGTTCATCCTCCCCGTTTCTGCATGCTGCAAGATTTTGTATCAGTTCTTTGTCAATATCAAAATCATCCTTGTAATGCTGTGTGTGCAGTTCTACAACCTGTCCAAGAAAGTCCAGTACATCCACGCCCTCAAATTTTACCGCTGCCATCAGCGTTCCCTTTCCGGCACGGGCGGTGCTGTCTGCCTCGCCTCATGTTCCGGGCGTTCCGTTTTTAGCTGCTCCATCAGGGAAGGTTTTTCCTCTGGCAGCATTTCAGGTGCCAGCTCCCGGATTTCCTCATAAGTCTGCCCGTCTGTCAGGTCAGGGCGTTCCGGGGGCTCATTATTCAGCCTGCCATCCAGCATATTGTAATTGCCAGTCTGTCCTTCCTCGTAAATCTCCGCATTACGCAGATAGCTCTCCGGCGTTTGAAAGGGCTGCCCGGCAAACAGGATTTCCCGGCATGGCATAAACTGTGAGAGCACGCCGTCCCGGAGCCTTGCAAATTCCTCATACTGGTGCAGGGTAAGGCCGCGCTCCAACATTTCTGCCTGGGTATGCGCCCAGCCCTCCCCATAGAGAAAATAGTACATATCCGACTGATCGCAGACAAAACACAGGGAGCCGTCCTGATTGTCATAATAGGACGCCTGCATATCCTGATAATGGCAGCGTTCCTCACGTCCCAGGTACACCCGGTTATCCGCGCCCAGCATGGCGACCATGCCTGCATAGTTGCTGTGGACCGCAGAGCGGATTTCCACCAGTGGGTCCGCCTCCGGCATGATCTGTCTGCCGGGAATCTCGTTACGCTTTTCCGCCGCGTCATTTCTCGGCGTCACTTCCTCATGGGCGCGGGCATCCAAATCCGGCTGTGCCTGCGCGGAAGTTTTTCTGACTGCACCCGGTTCTGGTTCTTTCTCCTGTGCGTAATAATGGACATTGGCGGTGGTTTTGCTGTTCATTTCCCTGGCGTAAACCTCCGCAGCCTTGCGGGAGTCAAATTCCAAAGGCTTTCCATCCTCCTTGCACCACGCCTCGGCATGGCCGAAGATAGAAGCGCCACTGCGCACCGCCCATACGCCGTAGGTTGTTTCTTTTCCCATTCTGCTCCTCCTTATCGTTCCTGCTGTTTCGGTGTTTTCTGCCTTTTGGCCGGTTCCGCCGTTTTCGTCTCTTTCATCTGCTGCCGGACCGAAGCCCGGCGTTCCGGCTCCGCTTCGGAATCCGTGATATTGACATAATCACTGATGATATTCAGCGCCTCATGGTAGCTGCCGGAAGCAAATACACGGTCCGACATTTCCTTTGCCTGGTCCGCCATGCCGTTCCTGCGCAGGGTACGGGCGGCAATCCCTACCAGGTTAAAAATATTCCCGTCCTGGCCGATCAACGCACAATCTGGTTTTTCCGGCTCCGGCGAAGGCTCCCCGATAAAACCGCCCAAACGGTTCGGTACAAAATCGGACAGCCATGTGCCGCCGAAAGTATCATGGGTCTGTAACCGCCACATGGCAAGTTTCCCAATGTCCAGCTTTATGTCCTCGAAAGGATAGAGCAGACAGGTAAGCTCTCCATACTGGAAAGTGGAAACATCCTCAAATTTACTGCCGTCCTTCAAAATGCCCGCCTCGGTGAACATCTCATTGATCCCGTCTACCCATTCCTTCAAATCCCCGCCGCATCCCTGCAAGATCAGGCCGTCTTTGCCCTCCATGTGCCGCAGGTCATCGGTTGTAATCGTGTTGATATTCAAAAAAATCGCCTCCTATCGTTCCTGTTGATGATTGGTTTTCTGCCGGGTTGCTTTGCTCCCCGGCTGTTTCTTTAGCTGCCTGCGGACAGAGGATTTCTGCCCCGGTTCCCGCATATCTGTAAAAATATCGGATAATGGCTGCTCCCAGCGTTCCCCGAAGCCACGGACCACTGTGCCCGCCAGCGCGCCGTTTTCCTGAAACATTTTCAGTGTGTCGAACGCCTGATTAAACAGTTCTATATTCCTTGCATCCACACTGGGCGCAAAATGAATCACGCCCACCGGATAATCGCCTCCGGTTCCGATCCAGCCCCGGACAAAATCATCATAGCCCTTTGTAATCCCAGCTTCGGCCAGTTCGTTGGCATGGCTGGAAATCAATGTGCTTGTAGCTGCATACTGATAACCTAAGACCAATATGCCGGTTTTTGGGTTATACATAAAGCGCCGGTTATCAATCTGCTGCATATCAATCATCTGCCTCCTGGTATCAATCCGCATAAACTCTTTTGTAATCGCTGCCTTTTCTATCCGCATCCCTCCCGTCTGTTGATTTGTCCGCAACTTAGACCCGTTTCGGGGCATCAGAGTATTCTTATACAGCCGCCACTCAGACCGGGTTTTGAAAGCCTTGAAAAGCAAGCCTCTTTTTGGTTAAGTTGCGGACATATTACCCTTAATTTTGCCTGATCCGGCGCTTGCGTTCCCGCTCGGATTTCCGTCTGGCAAAGGTGCGGCAGGAATCCGAACAATATGCCTGGCTGGTGGTGGGAAGATATGCCTTGCCGCAGACCGGGCATATTTTCTGTTTCAGGGAAGTGTCCTCGCCGGTAATGGCAGATTCCAGCGCCGGGTCCACCGGCAGCACCGCCTCCTGAAAGTACCGGCAGAAAGAGCCGGTCCACCATTTATGCAGCATGTAACAGGGGCAGTCTAAGGGGAGGCAGAGCCTATCCTGATTGTCATGGTTGGCGCAAAGGTCTGTTACCAGCCTTCGGATTGCTGCCCGTTCCTGTCTGGTTAATTCCCGTGAGGGTGGCCCAATCATTTCCTCCTGCCTTTCTTAGCCGGAAATTCCAGCTTGAAATTCACATATTTTCCGCCTGTATCGTCCAGCAGCACCACCGCGTCATAGGTCTTTCCCGTCTTTTCGCTGTAAAGCCCGGACATGGAAACGCGGCCCTCTTTCAGAAGGGCCGCTGCCACAGACTTTGTTATGGATTTTTTCTTGCCGGAAAAGAATTTATTGTCTTTCCACAGCGCAAAGGAACAGTCCTGGTTATCACAAAAGAATCCTTTTTTGCCCTCATATACGGTTCCGCCGCAGCGGGGGCAGGTGCCGACAGACTCACGCCCGCTTCTCTTTGCATCCGGAAACAGGCAGGCAAAGCGTTCCTCCGGGGCGGTATGCTCCTTTACCAGCGTCTGGCTCATATCCGCAATCTGTCCCATAAAGGAATCTGCAGCCAGCTCGCCGCGTTCCACCTGCTTTAGCATGGATTCCCATTCTGCGGTAAGCGTAGGCGATTTGATATTGTCCGGCAGCACCAGGATCAGGTTTGTACCTTTTTCGGTGGGGATAAGCTGCTTTTTCTTCCTCTGAACAAATCCGGCAGAAACCAGTTTTTCCAGCGTAGCCGCACGGGTGGCCGGGGTGCCTAATCCTTTGCGCTCGGCATGGCCCAGGCCACCCTCTCTTGCCCCTGTGGGGCAATTCACCTTGTCCTCCGGCATGTCCTCGGCGCCGGCGGTCTCCATAGCCGCCAGAAGGGAATCCTCCGTATAGTGCTTCGGCGGGGAGGTTTTGCCCTCCCGGACGCTGGCAGAGACCGTTTCAAAAATCTGCCCCTCCTGCAGCATGGGGAGGGAGGCATCCGTATTCTCGTCATCCTCCGGTTTGGATTCTTTCAATCCCATGCGGTAGAGGCGTTCCACTTCCTTCCATCCGGCCTGCAATACGGTTTTCCCTTTTGCTGTAAAGGAATTACCCCGGCAGTCCAGGACCGCCGTCACCGCCTCGAACCGGTGCGCCTGGGCCGTGGCAGAAAGCAGCCTTGCGGCGATCAGTGTCAGTACATCCCGCTCCCCGGAAGGCAGATCCGATAAATCCATCCGGGCAATCTCCACCGTAGGGATAATCGCATGGTGGTCGGTGACTTTGCTGCTGTCCGTCACATGGTCAATATCCGGTTCCCCGGCGCAGCCTTTCCCAAAGGGCATATGATTCCGCAGCCAGAGAATTAGGGAAGCGGCGGTTGCCTGCATATCCTCGGTCAAATACTGGCTGTCCGTCCGGGGATAGGTTGCCAGTTTTTTCTCATAAAGGGATTGCACATAATCAAGGGTCTGCTGGGCCGTATAGCCATAGATACGGTTACATTCCCGCTGTAAGGTTGTCAAATCGTACAGGCGGGGCGACTGCACCGTTTTAATCTGCTTGTCTACGGACAGCACCGATGCGGCCTGCCCGTCACAATCCCTGCGGATTTTTTCGGTCTCGTTTTTATCCTCCATCTTTTCACCAGAGGCAGTAAAGCCGCCGCAGGTGATCTCCGGCACATAAAAAGGCTTGCTCGTAAACGCCTGAATATCCGCCTCCCGCTGTACCAGAAGGGCCAACGTGGGAGACATCACCCGCCCCACGTTTAGGGTGACGCCATACAGGACAGAAAAAAGCCGGGTGGCGTTAATGCCGATCAGCCAGTCAGCCCCGGCCCGGCAGACCGCCGCGTCATAGAGCTTATCGTAATCGCTGCCAGGGCGCAGGTGCTCAAACCCGTCACGGATCGCCGCGTCCTCCATACTGGAAATCCAGAGGCGTTCCATCGGTTTCTTACATCCGGCGTGCTCATAGACCAAACGGAAGATCAGTTCACCCTCACGCCCGGCGTCAGTAGCGCATACCACCGATTCCACCCGTTTGTCTTTCATCAGCCGGCATAAGAGGTCAAGCTGCTTTTTCTTATCCTTCGGCACTTCATATTTCCATTCTTCGGGCAGGATCGGCAGATCACCATAGCGCCATTTGGCATACTGTTTCCCATAAGCCTCCGGCTGCGCCAGTTCCAGCAGGTGTCCCACGCACCAGCTCACCAGGTACCCGCCGCCCTCCAGGTAGCCATCTTTTTTCTCATTCGCGCCCAGGACCGCCGCCAGCGACATGGCGACGGAGGGCTTTTCCGCAATTACTAACTTCAATGTTCAGACCTCCTTTGCATATCTTCAAATTCTTCGTCCGCCTGCTTTCCTGTCTGTAAAAGACACATCAGCACAACGCCGGCAGACATTCCTCCGGTGAATGTAAGAAAGTGTGTAATCATGTTCCACATAAAAATCGCCTCCTTATTGAGTTTGGTTAATAAAAAACGCAAAGGCTTTCAACACCTTTGCGTTTTATTACAAAGAAAAAGCACCACCAAAAATATGTGGCGCAGTTTCAAAGATATTTAATTAGGGGAAGGGAAGATTAGATGATCTATAAGCATTGATTCATGTGTAAAAATCATAGCATATTCAAATTATCCCTTTTTCTTATGGAGCTTTAAGTCAATATTTTTTGTTGCTGCTGCATCCTGCAGTAATCCGGCAACAAAAGCGCTTTTTTCTTTGAGCGTCATTGTTTCCATATCAGGTTTACGATCAATTTCTCTAAGTACCGTTTGCAGCTCTTGCAGTTCCAGCAGGTTGACGGCTACACAAAAGAGTGTCTTTTTGCGGCCATCGTTATAATTGGATAATAAAACCTCCAGGATTTTCGCCTTCTCCGTCTGCTCTGCATTATAAGCATCTATCCCGAATCGTTTGGCATTTTCCATATCGGATTTTCGATTTCGGTGTGTTATAAAAGAATCAAAATCGTCAATATGATCGTATTTTGGACAAGGGTATTCACTGCATTGGAAACAATATTCAACATCGCCATGTTCCATACTGCACCTTGCGATTTTACACGACTGATTTCCTTCACCGCCACCGCAGCCAGGACAGTATTTATTCAAAAACATGGGGCAAAGCCCGCAATTCAGCCCACATAGGGCGAATAATTGATTTGGTCGGTTAAATCCTTTCATGGCATCTCCTAATGTAAGAAAGATAAACTGAAATTCAACACTCGTTCAGAAACTTTTGTAATTGTTCTGCAAACTGCCCTATATGCAATCCATCCACAAAAGAATGATGTGCCTGTACAGAAATTGGAATTATAACTTTTCCATCTTTTTCATAGTATTTTCCCCAATCAAAAAGAGGTGTTGCGTTATCCTTTTTTCCTGAGTTTGTATGTGATATATGAGTGTATGTTACCCACGGCATAGGCGAACATTGGAAAACATCATTTCCTAATGGTCCTGTAAAATATTCTTTCTGTTCATCTGCTGTTTTTGATGCCAATTCACAGTATTCTTTCAAATCATCTGCCATTGGAACATTTACTACCTTAAATAAATTGGTTTCCTTATTCAAATAAGTAAAGGCGGTATCAATTCTATCATAAAGAACCACTTGTCCGTCTACAAAACGATAGCGAAAGGCTTCTATTTTGTTTGCGCACTTGCATACGGCATATACCATAGCCAATGTAAATGATAATCCCTGTTCCTTAACCATACGCTTAAAATTTGTAATATCCGCTTCAAATGTTACACAAAAAGCAGGTTCAATACTGTTCCTAAAAACCATGCAGTGCATTGCTCTTTCCCATGTTTTTTCATCTATGATCTGATACGAATTAGCCATATTTTTATTCCTCCAAATTCCGACTTATTTTTCCGTTGTGTTATTCGCCGACAAACGGGAATTGCTACTTCCGATTCGGTTTTCTTTTAATAGCCAGCAATTTCATGTAATCGTCAAAATCAGCCGTATCGGCCGGTTCAAACATAACCCATTTCCCGTCACGATAGGTTTTTGCCTCATCATATTGTCTACAAACAGCATTAGAAAGAGTATTCCTTATAATTTCAAATTTTACCCTTTCATCTTTCCCAAAAATAATCATAAAACCAACACAACTATTTTTTGCGAATAAGCTGCAAAGAGTTTTTCCCCCTCTGCGGTACTTATATTCGTAAGTCCAATTCTTACCTCCAGTATTCCATAACTGTTCCATATCGTATCTTTCATCAATAGCCAAACATAATGCCTGCCAAACTTCATACAAGGATTGTCCAAGCAATTCAGTCATAATTGATTGAGATGGTATATTTTCAAGCATAATATCTCCTCCGCAAGTTCCAGTTTATCTAACCTTTTTTTCTTGACACTCACTACATTCTCTATCGTGAATAGAAATGATTCCGCCACATTTTTGGCAGGTATATTTCTCTTTCTGTTCCTTCATAAACATTTCCAAACCATGTTGACGGACAGCTTCGCTGTTTTCCATAAGGCTTGCCTGATACCGCTTGTTATAACTTTTTTCAAGGTTTTTGATCAGTTTGCAAGGGTAATCTGAACATTCAAAACAATAAGACAATCCCTTGATTTTGATACAATCTTTTATTTTGCACTTACGGCAATGTTCTGGTTTTCCCTTATCACCATTTAAGCAACCTGCACATGGCTTTTTGTGATAGCAATGTTTATAGCAAACAAGACAATTCATTCCACATGGAGCAAACATGTTTGTGTCAATATTTTCTTTCGGCATTTTCATAAGTTCTTGTCTTTCTAAAAGTCGGGAAGTTATCAGTCATATTTTTCGATATTTACCGTGGCAATCGCAGATTGATTTGGCTCGCCCGTGACAAGGTCTTGCGGAGCCGGTATCAACATCATAAAGCCATCCTTCCCATATCGTTGTTTATATCCCTGTGCATATTTTTCATCAACTGAAATATGCCGTACCTGTCCGATAACCATAGCCGTAATTCCCGCGCCGCTTAAATCCTGTATCTCTTTCAAAATACATTCCATATTGATAAAAGCCTCTTGAATGACTGGTGCATGAACCGTTTTCGCATTGGAAAGTGTAAAGTTTCCTGCTGCAAATTCATCTGTGTCAAGGTCATTGTGGTTAATCGTATCTATCAGTTGATCGTAGCAGCTTATCGGAAGAAAATTGATACAAAAACAGTTCTCCCTCTGAATATTAGCATAAGTATGTGTATGTTGGTACAAATTTCCCATAACAGTAAAGAAGGCTGTCTTATCTCCATGAAAGCAGCTCCAGGAGTGAAAACAGACATTTGGTTTCCCATTTTCTTTCTATGTAGTAATTGCAAATAAAACGGTTGGTATGCCTGCTGTTGTTTCAAAATGTGAAAATAATTCAAATTCTTCCGGATATGATGGCTTAAAATACTGTGGGAAATCTTTTCCTATCTCTAATATGCTATTTCCAACTCCTAAAAATAGATATTATGAGAAATATAGAATTATCAAAATAGTTCCGTGAAAATTCCGGTTTTACTCTTTCTGCAATTTCCCAACAAACGAGAAGTTATCGTTCCTTTACCATAACATAATTTGTAAGAAAAATCTCTTGTCTCTCTACCTGTTGTTCCTTTACAACTTTATAGTCTCTCTTTTCAAAAAACGGTCTTGCTGTAATAGAAGCGTGTGTCGTTATAGTACCCACGACAAACTGTTCCAGTTGGTCGCAAATAGCAGATGCAATTCCTTTTCCTTGATAGTTAACATGAACAAATAAGCGGTCAAGGTAGCCTGTCTTATCTATATCCCCAAATCCTACAATAACGTCATCATCAACCACAACAATACTGAAATGCTCCTGAAGTGACTGGTTCCATTTTTCCAAATTTATCTGTCCTGTTGCCCATACGTCTAATTGCTCTTTTGTGTAATCTTTTGCGTTTACTGTATGGACCGTATTGTAAAAAAGTTCTGTTAGTTCTTTACAATCTGCTGATTGATATTCTCTGATAATCATTTCAAAATTCTTTTCCTTCCTGTCGGCATTATGGTTTCCCCAAATCAATGTTTATTTCATACTCATCATCAATCAAAACAGAATTTACGCCATATTTTTGAATTTCCATACGCAAAAACAGCGGGCAGGATATCCGGAAATCCCCGAAACCTGCCCGCTGCTTTCTTTAAATTCTTGTGTCAACCTCTACTCCGTTGCGGAAGGTAAAAACCACCCTGCCGTCATGATAGACCGTTGCATAATCCACAAGCCTGTGGAACAGCTTCTCGTTGAAATCCACAGGCAGCTCCCCGCCCTGTGCCGCCACGTCTCCTTCCGCAAGCTCTTTTTCTCTTTCATTTTTGTCGTTGTCAGAATACCACCGGCAGCCGGGGAATCTTGTCGATCCGCAGATACTGGCTTATGCACGCTGCTGCAAACTCGTGATCCGCCATATGGTCCAGGCCGGATACCAGCACACATCCGATCACTCCGGCTCCTGCCACGCGGATGGGGAATCCACCTCCGCATGCCACATACTCCTGTGCATTCAGCCCCCGGTCTTCCAGCGTCTCCTGATTTTTCTTCATCAGCATGCACAGCCTCAGACTGCTCATCTCCACATTCCGGACGGTGTTGTACTTTCTGGTAAGCCACAGCTCATTGTTCCCGTTTGTTCCCTTGAACCCGTACTGAAACACCGTATAGCCGTTATTCAGCCGGATGCTGATGGCGATGGGAAGATGATTCCTCGCCGCTTCCGCCACCATCAGGCTGCCAAGCTCCCAGGCATCCTCGTTCGTAAAATGAGAAAATTGAAGGATTTCCTCCTGCATTGCCAGTATTCTGATCGATTCTTCCAACATCATACGCGAATTCCTCCTACGATTGTATTTGTCCTAAGTATAACACTTTTCTGATCAGAATACAAATCCCTTCACGCAACGACAAGTGATATCAGATAAAAAGAGACCGCTTCTTCCGGCTGTCCGAAGAAAATCTCCATCTCTATGGTATGTTCTTTACAGACGCCGTGATGAAGGATGGGCCACTGATACTGACAG
>ERZ808041.1006-NODE-1006-length-13530-cov-2.888426_pt1 | contig 13530 bp, 8 predicted proteins | sample MGYA00380192_ERZ808041 | MGnify/ENA primary metagenome ERZ808041 (study PRJEB31490, sample SAMN06133412) | mouse gut metagenome | isolation source: Z1_1 | host: mice | place: China: Chengdu | collected 2015-05 ... | reverse complement strand
CAGATCCTGCGCTATCTTGACCGCATCGGCCTGCGGGACGCCGTCCCTCCTCCTCCCACGCTGGAAACGCTGCGCCGCCTGCAGTCCGCACATCTGCTGTATGTGCCCTATGAAAACCTGGACCTCCTGCGCGGCGCGATCACCTCTCTGGAACACGGAGCATTGTTTGAAAAAATCGTGGAAAAGCGCCGCGGCGGCCTCTGCTTCGAGCTGAACGGCCTGTTCTGCTGGCTGCTGTGTTCGCTGGGATACCAGGTCACCAGCTATGCGGGCCGTTTCATCTATCCTTCGGAGGCCAGCATCCAGATGCGCCGCCACCGTGTGCTCGTCGTAACGCTGGAGGGGAAGCGGTATCTCACCGAAACAGGCATGAACAGCGAAGGCCCCCGCGCGCCGCTTGTGCTGGCCGAGAGCGAAGCGCAATGGGACGGCGTGACGGAATACCGCTTTTCCCGCGACGCCTTTTGGGGCTGGGTCCTGTGGAAACGGTCGCCGGGTGGAGCCTGGCGCCGGCTGTATGGCTTTACCGAGGAACCGCAGCTCGACATCGACTTTATTATGCCCAGCCTTTTTTGCGACGTGCATCCGATGTCGCCTTTCAACAAAACGGTGCGGGCCTCTATTTTTTTACCGGATGCTCATTTGTCACTGCGCGACAGCAAGCTGACATGGTATCGTAAGGGCGCAGTGGCCCGTTCCCGCTCCGTTGCGCCAGGCGCAGAAACCGCGCAGGTGCTGTGGGACGTTTTTGGGCTGCGCGCGCCGGAGGACGCGGCGCTTTGACCCTTCCGGGCCAAAAAAGAAGCAGACGGCACAGAGCCGTCTGCTTCTTTTTCTTTTCTTCTGTTTATAGCTTCAGTCCGGCATAGCTCTCCCGCAGCGTCTCGCAGGAAGCGCTGAACCGTGCCTGCTCCTCCTCGGAGAGGTTCAGCTCCAGCACACGCTGGATGCCGCTGCGGTTCACAATGCAGGGTACGCCCACAAATACGTCTTTCTGGCCGTATTCGCCCCGCAGCATGGCGGATACCGTCAGTACGCTGCTTTCGTTGCCGAACACCGCCCGCGTGATGCGTGTAAGCGCCATGCCGATGCCGTAATAGGTGGCGCGCTTGGCTTCGATGATCTTGTAGGCGGCCGTGCGCACTTCTTCAGCGATCTTATCCAGTTCCTCGCCGCAATAGCGCCCGCCGGACTGGCGGCACAGCTCCAGCACAGGCTTTGTGGCCAGCATGGCCTGGCTCCAGGGAACAAATTCCGAATCGCCGTGCTCGCCCATCACATAGGCGTGCATGTTGCGCGGGTCCACATGAAAATAATCGCCCAACAGATAGCGCAGACGCGCGGTGTCCAGCGCCGTTCCTGTGCCCAGCACGCGCCTTGGATTGAAGCCCGACAGCGCGCAGGTAATGCGTGTCATGATGTCCACCGGGTTTGTAGCTACAAGGAACAGCCCGTTGAAGCCGCTCTCCGTCACCGGGTCAATGATGCTTTTGAAGACGGCGGCATTGCGCTGCAAAAGGTCCAGCCGCGTTTCGCCGGGCTTTTGCGCCACACCTGCGCAGATGCACACAATGTCCGCATCGCCGCAATCGTCGTAGCTCCCCGCAAAGATCTTCATATTACTGCCGGAAAAGGCCAGCCCGTGGTTCATATCCATGGCCTCCCCCTCTGCGCGCTTTTTGTCCACGTCGATGAGCACCAGCTCGTCGCATACGTTCTGGTTCAGCATAGCGTAGGCATAGCTCATGCCCACCATGCCGCAGCCTACCAGAGCAACCTTGCGTTTGTCTGTCTTCATTTCGCTCTCCCCTTTTCCATGTTCTGTATTAGTATGCGGCGGACCGCGCCCGCTTACTCCGCCAACGCCTGCAGCTGCACGGCCTTTTGCCGCAGCGGGGCCGCATCCGCCGCCAAAAACAGCTCCCTTGCATGCAGCGCCTCCACGCCGGCGGCAAAGCTGTGTGCCAGCGACGCGGCTTTTGCGGCATCCACCGGTCTCGCACGGCCCAGGAACATTCGTGCGTTGCCGCCGTATACCTGCTCCAGCGCCTCGGATGAAAGGCCCAATCCGCGCATGGGCGTGGGTGCGATGCGGAACAGATATCTGCCGTCCGGCAGCAGCGTATAGGGTTCATTCTCCGGCGTTTCCAGAAACGTGCGGATCACGTCCACCCGCGCGGCGCTCTCGCTGCTGTCCAGCGGCCGGGGCGGCTGCGCGATGGAGGCACGGGAGCCGATATCGCTGCCATAGAGGATGCGCGTGCCGAATTCTTCAAAAAATGCCCGTGCAGCAGGAATATCTCCGGCAAGGTTCGTGTACAGCTCGATACCGGGCGTCAGGTCTACCCGCACCTCCGGGTAACGCCGCAGCAGCGCCGAAAGCCGCGGCAGCTGCGCCGAAAAGAAAAACAGGTGCGCCAGCTGGAGCCTCAGGCCCGGGTGGCATGCCAGCACCGCAAACACCTGACGGTACTGCTCCTCATTGTTGATGGTTTCCGGGCCGTAGAACCAGCCCTCGCTTTTCGCATAGGGATTGATGCGGGAGGCGTCCCAAAACTCCTCCGGGTCGTTCACATGCCACAGAATGGGCACGCGCTGTTCCTCTGCCCAGCGCCAGAACGGTTCCCATGCCGGAGTATCGAAATCCGGAATGGGAAAATTGCGCCGGATATCGGGCTTGCCCTCCAGCAGCTTGATGCCGTCGCAGCCTGCGGCCAGCAGCGCCCCGGCCTGCGCGACCAGATCTTCGCCCAGCGCCGCCGCATCTCCCTCGTGGAGAAACCAGGCGCTGCGTTCCAACCCTCCCATCACATAGACAGTTCCCTCCGGATGCACTGCTTTGTAATAAAGCGCATCCGGCACGGTGGAGCATACGCCCATCTGCGGAATACACGCCAGCGTACAGGCCCCGACGCCGTGGCGCTCCCGCACCGCGTCAAAGGCCGGACCATGAGTATCAGAATAGTGCATATGCGCATCGAACAGCTGCAATGGTATCCCTCCCGGTAAGTCAAATATCTCCGCCGCGAAGCGACCCCAACAAAACCGCGCCTGCTGCGGTTTTGCATGGTTCAATGTTCTCAAGCCCATGCGCAAAAGCGCATCGGCGCACGAAGTGCGCGCAGCCGCGCAAGCGGCGGGCTTGAGGTTATTATACCATGAAAACAGAGGGAAGAGAAGCAGCGCGTTCAGCCGTAAAATAAAACGGGCGGCACAAAATGTGCCGCCCGCAGCGGTTCAGGAGAAGCCGCACGCTCTTAGTACGGTTTTTCCACCAGCCGCGCCTTTTCCAGCAAAAGGACGACGGCAGGCAGCAGCACGAGCTGGATGACGATGCCCGGCAGCGCCGTTACGAACGCGCCCGAAACAAATACCGCGAAGGAATAATTTCCGGCGGAGAAGATGAGCGCGTTCATTACGCCGTATACAAGGCGGCCGATGAGCATGGCGCTCACGAGCTGGATGTACAGGTCCAGCGGGCGCTTACCCGTGCGCACGAACCGGCGCAGCACGCCCGCCGCAAGGCCGTAGGCGGCCAGCTCGCACAGCATGCTGGGCAGATAAGCCATCGGCGGCATGCCGGTGATCATGCTGGAGAGCAGGGGAGTGAGAATACCGGACAGCAAACCGTAGACCGGACCGCAGACGAGCCCGCACAGCAGCACGGGGATATGCATGGGCAGCAGCACGCTGCCGGCATTGGGGATGCTGTGGAACGCCACGGGCAGAACAACGCCCAGCGCCACGCACAGCGCGGCCAGCACCAGTTGTTTTGTGTTGAACTTCGATTTTGTCATAAACGATCCCTTTCCTCACAGAAAAAAGCCGCGAAAACAAGGCCCTGCTTCATGCGGGGCGCGTGCCTTCGTGGCTTTCTGGTTTTTATGATGATGGATGCACGCGTGTGCATGCAAAGCCGCACGGCGGCCGGGACGCCGGGGAGATGCGCGCCTTCATGGCGGCGGTTCCCTGTTATTATAGCAGACGATGCGGACGCTGGCAAGTATTTTGTGCGCGGGGCCAGTCAGGCGAACGGGGTGGTGTCCAGTGTCAGATCTGCAAGCGCCTGCACCGCGTGGGCCTTAAAATAGGTTTCCTCCAGCGGAATCCAGCGTTGCAGATACGCGTCCAGGCGTGTATCCTCCCGCTGCCTCAGCCGACTTAGCTGCTCCTGGCGGCGGCAGCGCAGGAAAATTTTCAGATCATAGCGGGGAGCCAGCATGGGGTGCTGGCTGTAGCTACCCTCCACTACGGTCAGGGGCGCGGGAGGGAGCCAGCGGCTCTCCAGCAGCCGGCCCTGCTGACAGCTGTAGGGACGGCTGGCGACGGGTTCTCCTGCCGAGGCGGGCAGCAGGACCTCCCGCAGAAAACGCTCCAGATCCATATTGCCGCAGGGGGTATGTTCCCAGTCCGGCCTGCGCTGTCCCAGGGGCAGATAGTAATCGTCCATGTGCAGCACTCTGGCGGGAAACACTTCCGCCAGAAGGGCCGCCAGGCTGGATTTACCGCTGCCGCAGGGCCCGTCCACGGCGATCAGGACAGGCCCTGTCCGTAGCAGCCCTTCGATCCGATCCAGTATGGGAAAGTATATGGCATATTCGTCCCGCAGAATCCGGTAGTGGGGAGCATAAGCCTGCCGGAATGCCCCGCTGTGGTGAAGGGCCGGGCAGCCGCTCCGGATATAGCCGGTCAGCCAGGGCTCCGGAGCGGGAAACCCCGGCTGCTGTCCCTGCTCCCGCAGGATGGCAAGTTTTTTCTTAAGTCCTTCCGATGTCCCCCGGCGCTGCTTTCCCGTGAGGCAGAAAAGCCTGGCCAGCAGCGGGGCGGCGATGGACGGATCATAGTCTGCCGTCAGATGGAAGCGATAGAGATGATTGCCGATCTCCTCTATGGAGGGGGCACAGGGGGGATTTTGTCCGGTGGCCACCTCCTCCCACTCCTGCGTCAGCCGCAGCAGCGCCTGGTCCGGGCTGCTGATCATATGTTCCGGCCCATATTCGTTCTGATAGATCAGCTTCCCGTAGTCCGCGGGTTCCATCAGGGGATAGCGCTGCCTGTGGAGAGAGAGGATTTCCTGTAAGTTTTTTTGTCTGATTGCCATAATGGTCCTTTCTGGTCTGTGGATTGCCGATGGATAAAAAGCACCTGTCTATTGTAACAGAGATGCGCCTCGTTATACAAGGGGCAGAGTTGCTTTGAAACGGATCTGCCAGACCTGTGCCATGTGCGATTGTATGAGGCGGGACTTGCGCAAGGGCCGGGGAATATGATATGCTTACAGGGAATCCCGTGCCCGCGGGGCAGAAGAGACAACAAAGGCTTTGCCCGGGCCGGGGGGGAAAACGGGAGCAGACAGGGGCGGGCCGCTGCCTGCGTCTGTAGAAAAGAGGAATTGTGTGCATGAAAAATAAACCTGCTGTCTTAAAAAACAAAATCTTTTTATACCTGACGGAGTTTTTCGCCGGCATGTCCGTCATGGCGGTGGAACTGGGGGCCAGCCGCCTGCTGGCGCCGTATTTCAGTTCCTCCCAGATTGTCTGGACCATCATCATCGGCACCATCATGATCGCCATGGCGCTGGGCAATATCTACGGCGGGCGCAGCGCGGACAGGCATCCCAGCCCCGACAGGCTCTACGGCCGGATTCTGGTGGCGGCTGTCTGGATCGCGGCTATCCCCGTGGTGGGCAAATACATTGTGCTGGGAATCTCCGCGGCGCTGATCTTCGCGGTGAATACCAATTTTCTGATCTGGGCGGCCTTCGCGGCCTGCATGGTGATCTTTGTGTTTCCGCTGTTCCTGCTGGGCACGGTGACGCCCTCCCTGGCAAAATATTCCGTGGACAGTCTGGATGACAGCGGCAGAACCGTGGGCAACCTGGGGGCTTTCAACACCGTCGGCAGCATCATAGGGACCTTTGTCCCCACCTTTGTCAGCATTCCGGCGGTGGGGACAAGCGTCACATTCCTGATTTTCGCGGGAATCCTGCTGGCGCTGTCGGTGGTTTATTTTATCAGCGCCAGAGCGGGGCGCGCAAGAAGCGCCGTGGCGGGCGTGCTGTTTCTGGCCTGCTGCCTTCTGGGGGCCGGGAGCAGTTTTGCTTTCTGGGAACCTGATCTGACCTATGAGGGAGAGTCCGTCTATAATTATCTCCAGGTAAAGGAGGATGACAGGCATGTGATTCTCTCCACCAATGTGCTGTTTGGCGTGCAGTCCGTGCTGATGAAGCAGGAGGGGCTGACGGGCATGTACTATGACTATGCCATGGCGGCGCCGCTTATGACCGCCCGGGAGAAGCCGGAGGACTGCCGCATGCTGATTCTGGGCATGGGCACGGGGACCTATGCCACCCAGTGCAACCGCTATTTTGGGGAGATGGAGATAGAGGGGGTGGAGATCGATGAAAAGATCACGCAGCTGGCCAGAACCTATTTTGAGCTTCCCGGGCAGGTGCAGGTGACCACCTATGACGGCCGGGCCTATCTCAATGCCATTACCGAAAAGTACGATGTGATCATGGTGGATGCCTATCAGGATATTACGATTCCTTTCCAGATGTCATCGGTGGAGTTTTTCACACTGGTGAAAAACCATCTGACCGAGGGCGGCGTCATGGTGGTCAATATGAATATGCGGGGAGGAGGCGAGGGCAATATCAACCAGTATCTGGCGGATACCATCGCCAGCGTCTTTGACCGGGTATATACCGTGGACGTGGGGGGAACCACCAACAGAGAGCTCTTTGCCATGAACCATGAGGACGGCCCGGAGCAAATGAGGGCGCACAGACAAGAGCTGGCGGATGACAGTCTCTGCGCCATGATGGAGCGGGTGCAGGACCATCTGACGGCATATGAGGCGGGAAACTATATTATGACGGATGACAAGGCCCCGGTGGAGCTGCTGGGCATGCGTGTAATTGACGAACTGATCCGGGATGAGGTGGCTTACTATAAGGAGATTTATGAGAGGCAGGGCATACAGGGAGTGCTGGAGAGTCTGAATTGAAGAAGGGGCTGCCCCGGACTTTGCCGATCTGAGCAGAAGCAGACATTTGGTCCTGGAGAGAGGAATCCAGACGGGAGACGGATATGAGGAAAGGAAAAAGGCTCGTGCTGGCGGCGCTGGCGGCGGGAATGCTGGCCGGGTGCGGGCAGACGGACGAGGTGGACAGGTCGGTGGAAATTCAGGAGGAAACAGTCCATGAAAATTCCTTTGAACTGACACCGGTGACCCGGGGGACCGTGCAGCAGCCCCTGGTGCTGAACTGTGACTATAGTCAGACGGTGGAAGTGGATCTGTATTTTACCGTGGACCAGGAGGTGATCACGGATGTCTATGTGGAGAAGGGGGACATCGTGGAGAAGGGCGAGCTGCTGGCCAGCGTGGATGTGGAGAACATGGAAAAGCAGGTCCGGGAGCTGGAGCACCGTCTGGACAGAGCCATGCTGTCCCTGCGGCAAATACAGGAAAACAAGGATTTTGACCTGGAACAGGCCCAGATCCTGTTCAGCTATACGCCCATGTCGGATCAGGATGCGCTGAAGGAGCAAAAGGAGAATATCGAAAAATCCTATCAAAAATCCCTGGAGGATACCGCGGATTCGGTGGAAATGCTCACCGTCCGCCTTGACAATGCCAGAGAGTATCTCCGCGGCGGCAATCTGTATGCCCCCATGGACGGCGTGATCAATTATCTGAAGCCCGACCTGGAGGGCAGCGTCACCGACAGCACGGAGCGGGTAGCCAGCCTGTATGACGCGGATTCCCGCATGTTTATCTCCGAAAATACGGAGGCTATTCCCTATATAGATCCAGAGGAAGAGTACATCATTGTCTGCGGACTGGGCAAGAACCAGAGGGAATATGCGGTGGCTCCCGCCTGCCTGGAAAATTGGGGAGAGAAGGTCTATTTCCGTCTGCTGGACGAGGAATACGATCCCAATATTATCAAGAGCGGAAAGATCAGCATGATCATCCAGGAGGCGGAGCATGTGCTCTGCGTGGACAAGGAGGCCGTTCACACCTCCGGGGAGCGGTATTATGTGTACCTGCTGGATGAAGAAGGCATCCGCAGGATGCAGTTTGTGGAAACCGGCCTGTGGGGAACAAGCCTGGTGGAGATCCGGGACGGCCTGATAGAGGGAGACTATGTGATCAAGTGATTTCCCAGTGTATTGTATCATATCTTACATCTGCGAAGATAGCTGCCTTGCGGCGGCCGGGGATGGAAGAACCGGTGACGGACAGGGAGAGACTCTGGATGAAGGGCCTTTTGGCAGCGACAGATGCCGTTGCCCATGTATATGAAGAGAGGTGTGGCAATGCGGGCCGAAAATAGGGTGAAATTCCAGAAGGAAAGAGTGAGATGCCGCATACTGGCAGCGGTTCTGGCGCTGTCCGTCTGCGGCTGCGCGGACAGCGGGCCAGAGACGCCGGAGGTATCCGTCAGGACAGTGACGGTCAACCCTCTGCAACAGACCCAAACGGTGACGGTGGGCCTGGGGGACGTGAAAAAGCGGGAGATCTATGAGGGGATCATCAGCCCATACATGGAAGAACTGTTTTTTCCCGGAGACGGTATTTTTCTGGAATACCGGGTGAAACCGGGGGATACGGTGCGCCGGGGGGATGTGCTGGCGGTTTCGGATGTATCCGGGTATCAAAAGCAGGCGGAGAACTTACAGGAGCAGATAGAGGATCTGACCCGGAACTATACCTATGAGATCGCCACCAGGGATAACAGTCTGAAGATCTGTGAACTGGAGCTGGAGGAGACCTACAAGCTGATTGAACTTACGGAGTATATGAAGGACAATTACACACAGCTTTGCATAGACGCGGGCAATCTGGTGAGCCGGATGGACCGGCTGGAGCTGGAGAAAAAACATCTGACGGAAAACTATGAGCTGGAACTGCCTTATCTGGAAGAACAGCTGGCGGATTGCAGGGAGAGACTCAGGAGCAATGTGGTCAGAGCGCCCTTTGACGGGACGGTGTCGCAGTTACAGCCCGCCGTCAGCGGAGAGAAGATCAGCAGGGATCATCCGGTGATCCTGCTGGCGGACACCACCCGGTATCTGGCGGTGGGGGACTATGTGACCAGGCGGGACGCGGAGAAGGCGGAACGCATTTATGTGTTTCTGGACGGGGAGGAATACGAAGCGGAGTATATTCCCATAGATCCCCAGGTCTACAGCGCGCTGATGGCGAAGAACCTCACCCCCTGTTCCAGCTTTGAACTTTTCCCCCCGGAGCCGCTGGAATACGGTCATATGGCCCGCATTGTGGTGCAGCAGGAGTCGCGCCGACAGGTGCTGGTGGCGCCGGGACTGGCCGTGCGGCAGGAGGGAGCCCGCAGATACTGTTACCGCAGGGGGGAACAGGGGCGGGAGAAGGTCTATCTGGAGACGGGATTGTATGACGGTATGTTTTATGAGATCCTGGGAGGGCTGACGGAAGGAGATGAGGTGTACATTGACTAGGAGAACAGCGGGGACGGCGATACTGGCGGCGGCAGTTCTGGGGCTGGCCGGGTGCGGTCAGGGAGGCATACTGTCCGACGCGGGCACCCGGGTGGATACAGCGCCGGACAGATCCCAATACCTGGATCTCACGGCGCTGTCCGGGGAGGGAGGGACGGAGGACGGCTGGAACAGCTACAACACCTACACGCTCTCTTACGGTACTTTCAGTACCCAGATGATGGCCCTTCGGGCCAATATGCGGATGCTGGAGACGGCCTGCGTCAGGGCCCGGTATACCACAGGAACCATGCGGCTGACGGAAATGCTGGTGGAAAAATATCAGTATGTCACGGCGGGAACCCCGGTGGCCAGGGTGTCCATGGAGACAGACGAGGTGGATCTGCGGGAACTGGAGAGAAAGCTGCTGCGGCTTGAACAGCGCTATCTGGCGGAGCAGGAAGCGTTCGCGGAGAGCCAGGAAAAGAGGGAGGCCATGTTTGCCCCATGGCCGCCCCAGCGGACCATAGACGAGATCCGTTATAACCAGGCCCAGCTGGATTTTGAGCAGACCGCCGCCGGCTATGAGAGACAGATTGCGGACCTGCGGGAGCAGATTCAGGAGCTGGGCGATCTGGCGGGGCAGACGGAAATCCTGGCCGGGGAGGACGGCTACATCCTGGAGGTCGCCGCGCTGCAAAAGGGGCAGAAGCTGGACAACGGAACCGTTCTGGTCCGGCTGGCGCCGGCGGACAAAATCTGTCAGGAATTTGAGGACCAGCTGGGGCACTACGGATACGGCAACCGGGTCACGCTGCGGGCCGGGGATACCAGAACGGCCCAAAGCTATGAGGCCACGGTGTTCAGCGACGTGGGGAAGGCTTTGGGAAGTCAGTGGAACGCGGGTGTCAGCCAGATCACAGGGGAATATGACATGGCTGAACTGGTGGGCAAAGGGCCCTTTAATGTAACCGGAGAGACCTGCGTCATGGAGAATGTGCTGCTGGTACCTTTTGAGGCGGTGATGGTGGAAAAGCAGAAATACTATGTGACGGTGCTGGGAGAGGGCGGCAGCATGACCAGGACCCAGTTCATCCCCGGCGGCAACAACGCGCAGTACTATTGGGTGTTTGACGGCCTGGAGGAAGGGACCAGGATTGTGGTTCCCTAGTGCTCCATCCGGCCGGACAGAGCACCGGACATGTTTGTAAACAAAGGACTGACAGATGTTTGTGTTGATATTACAGAAATTATTCCATAAAAAGTGGATGGTGCTGAGCCTTCTGATCGGAAATATCCTGCTGGTGGCGGTGGCGGTGAGCTATCCCATGTACCGCAATTCTTCCTTTCAGCGGATGCTCACAGACGAGTTCGCGCGCTATCAGGAGAAAAACGGAGTGTGGCCTGCGGTCTGGGGAGTGAGCCACAACCGGAGCATGGGCCGGGAGGGAGCCAGCTATGAACAGCTGAGAGCCTATGCGGACCGCTGCCAGGGGCAGCTGAATGTACCGCTTTACCGGGAGATCGAATATCTGAGCACTTCCATGGACGGGGCAGAACCCGTGGTGGAGAGGCAGGAGCGTATGCAGCGCAGGCTGGAGATCACCGCGGTCACCGGCCTGGAGGAGGAGGTGATCCTCTATGCCGGGCGTCTGCCGGAAACGGAGCTTTCTTTGGACGGCTGTCTGGAAGTGATGGTCAGCAGGACGGTGGCCGATTCCATGGATATGCTGCTTGACGAAGTCTATGTGTTCGAAAAACTTCTCTGGCCGGATGGAAGTCCGCTTCGCTTTCGGGTGGTGGGAATGTTTCGGCCCGCGAATGAGTCCTCCCCGTTCTGGGTGGAGCCTCCTTCCAGCCTGCACAGGGATGTGTTTGTGTCCATGGAGACCTACCGGGCCCTTTTTCTGGGAGAGGAGCAGGAGTATGCCTTCGGGTGTAAAAAGAAGATTTTCCAGCTGTGGGATTATGCCGCTGTCGCGCCGGGACAGGCGGGGGACATCCTGCGCGTGTCCCGGCAGCTGGTGGAGGCGGAGAAGAACGGGAGCATGATTCTGGACAATGTCTATGAGGGGATTATCCAGAGCTACAGCGCCAAGGCCAGGAAGGTGGAGGCGTCTCTGCTGATCCTGCAAATGCCGGTGCTGGCTCTGCTGCTGGCATTTATCTATATGATTTCCTCCCAGATGCTGGCCATGGAGCAAAACGAGATTTCCGTGATGAAAAGCCGGGGTGCCAGGCGGGGACAGATCGTGGGGATGTATCTGATCCAGAACCTGTTTCTGGGGATGATCGCGCTGGCGGCAGGATTGCCGCTGGGAGGCGTGTTCTGTAGTGTGCTGGGAACCGCCACGGATTTCATGGAATTTTCCGGAAGGCGCGCGCTGGAGGTGAAATGGTCGGCGGATGTGCTGTGGTACGCGGCTCTGGCGCTGTTTCTGATGCTGCTGATGACTTTGATTCCCGTGATCGGCTACAGCCGGGTTTCCATTGTGAGTCTGAAGCAGTCCCGGGCGAAAAGCACTCGTTCGCTGTGGAAAAAGCTGTACCTGGATATCGTCTGTCTGGGAGTGTCCCTGTACGGGTATTACAGTTTTTCCCGGGGGCGGCAGCGGATGATGGAGCAGGTGCTGACGGGGGAGACGCTGGACCCCCTGCTGTATCTGAGTTCCTCCCTGTTTTTGCTGGGCTGCGGTCTGCTGGTGCTGCGCCTGCAGCCCCTGCTGCTGCGGATCATTTTCCGCCTGTGCAAAAACCGGATGGCGCCCGGTCCCTACGTGGCTTTCGTGGAGGGCATCCGTGGGGCGGGGAGGAAGGAATTTATCATGTTGTTTATGATTCTGACCGTTTCTCTGGGCATCCACAACACCACGGTGGCCCGGACCATCGTGGCCAACGCGGAGAAAAACGCGGGTTATGCCACGGGGGCGGACCTGGTTCTGAAAGAGGCGTGGAAGGATAATGCGGTATTGGCTCCTCCGGGGGAGCCGGTCACTTACACAGAGCCGGATTATGGAAAATACGATACCGTGCCGGGCATGTCCGGCCATACCCAGGTGCTGGATATGAGGATCAGCATAGATCGGAAAACCCCGGACGCGCGGCTCATGGGAATTATCACCAACGAGTTTGCCCAGGTGGCGCATATGCCGGAGGGTCTTCTGCCCTACGATTTTTATGACTATCTGAATGTGCTGGCCTCCTCGGCAGGCGCCGCGCTGGTATCGGAGAACTATATGACCAGGCTGGGCTACCGTCTCGGGGATACCATCAGCATACCGGACAGAAGCGGCGGCACCATCCGATTGAAGATCAAGGGCTTTTTTGACTACTGGCCTTCTTACAATCCCCTGGGTTACAGCCTGGGCGGCGACGGCTCTCTACTGACGGAGGACAACTATCTGATCGTGGCCAACCTGGCCATGCTGGAACAGGAGCAGGGACAGGTGCCCTATGAGATCTGGTTCAGGGCCGGGGAGAATACGGACGGATTTTACCGTTGGCTGGAGGAGCGCCCGGAGGTGAAGCTGACAAAGCTGGTGGATCTGGGGGAGGTCAGGGAGGAAACCCGGAGCGACACGCTGTTTCAGGGTACCAACGGGATACTGACCATGAGTTTTATCGTCGTGCTTTTGCTGTGCGGTGTGGGATATCTCCTGTATTTCATTTTGTCGATCCGCTCCAGGGAGTTGATGTTCGGCGTGCTGCGGGCCATGGGCATGAGGAGGGGAGAGATCAGTCTGGCGCTGGCATTGGAGCAGATTTTCTGCGGACTGTATTCCATTCTGATGGGGACGGTCATCGGTCTGACCGGCGCCCGTATGTTCGTGCCCATGATCCAGGATGCCTATGCGGCCTCGGATCAGGTGCTGCCTCTGGAGCTGATTACCAACAGGAGTGATCTGCTGCGGCTTTTCGGGGTTATCGGTGTGGTGGTATTGGTATGTCTGCTGGTGATCAGCAGGATTGTGGCCCATATGAATATCAGCAAGGCTTTGAAGCTGGGAGAAGATTAGCGCAGACCTGCGTTGTGTTTTGCGGAGATTCGCATCCGTTCGGGAGGCAT